>OGPN01001941.1_pt1 | contig 12683 bp, 9 predicted proteins | sample 1552941 | NCBI WGS metagenome assembly OGPN01 (sample SAMEA2580220, study PRJEB22360) | human gut metagenome | biome: human gut; feature: human-associated habitat; material: faeces | place: Denmark | collected 2008/2010
GACATCATTCCCTGTGGGGAACGGCAGGTAGAAATGTTCGGAACATATTCCTTATACTGATCTGTGATGAACTTCACCCATGCAGGACAGCAGGAGGTCAGAAGCGGAAGGTTCTCACCCTTCTCCACTCTGTTTAGGAACTCCTTGGTCTCTTCCATAATAGTAAGATCGGCGCTGAATGTGGTATCGTATACTTCATCAAAGCCCATTCTGTGGAGTGCGTTGACGATCTTGCCCATAACGCTCCTGCCCTTTGTGAGGCCGTAGTGATCACCAACTGCTACACGGACTGCCGGCGCGATCTGGGCAACCACACGGGTATCCTTGTCCGCAAGTGCATCCCAAACCTCATCCATATGTGTACGAATGGAGATGGCTCCTGTCGGACAGTAAACACGGCACTGACCACAGTTTACACACTGTGTCTCAGCAATCTTTTTATTGAATGCAGGCATAACCATGGCCTCTGTTCCACGGAATGCGAATCCAAGAGCTCCGATTCCCTGAAGTTCCTCGCAGGCACGTACACAGTTGCCGCAGAGGATACATTTGTTCGGATCACGGATGATGGACGGTGAACTGTCATCGATCTCGTGCTGTTCTCTTGTATTTTCAAAACGGATATCCCGCACGCCAAGGCGATGTGCCAGCTCCTGCAGGATACATTCGCCGCTCTTTACACAGGTTGTACAGTCACGGCAATGTGCTGCAAGAAGCAGCTCCACGATCAGTTTACGATATTTCTTAATACGACCGGAGTTGGTATAGATAACCATTCCGTCTCTCGGCTGCTCGGAACAGGAGGCAAATGTTTTGCCTCTGTCATCCTCAACTGTACAGAGACGACAGGCACCAAAGGTGGAAACCTCTGAATGATAGCACAGTGTGGGGATATTGATACCGGCATTCCTGATGACTGTCAGGACATTTTTTTCGTCAGTAAATTCTACTTTTCTTCCGTCAATTGTCATTGTACCCATAAGATATCCTCCCTTCTATGCTTCCACATAAATCGCATCAAAGTTACAGTTATCCTTACAGGATCCGCATTTGATACATACGTCATTGTTGATTACATGTGGATGCTTGATCTTTCCTGAAATCGCACCAGTCGGACAGTTCTTTGCACACTTGCCGCAGCCGATACAGAACTCAGGATTGATATGGAATTGACGGAGCGCCGTGCAGACCTTCGCACGACATTTTTTATCTACGATATGCTCTACATATTCGTCACGGAAACGCTTCAGAGTACTGATGACCGGAAGCGGTGCACTCTTACCGAGTCCGCACAGGGCCATGCTCTGAACCATGTTTGCAAGCTCTTCCAGCTCATCCAGATCGGAAAGCTCACCCTTACCTGCGACGATTCTCTCCAGGATCTCAAGCATACGTTTGGTACCCTCACGGCAAGGAACACATTTACCACAGCTCTCACGCTGTGTAAAGCTCATGAAGAAACGCGCAACCTCTACCATACAGGTATTCTCATCCATAACAACCAGTCCGCCGGAGCCCATGATGGCATCCAGCTTCTTAACAGAATCAAAATCAAGCGGATGATCGATCTGATCGTCGATCAGACATCCACCGGAAGGACCGCCGATCTGTACACCCTTAAATGCAGCACCGCTCTTAAGACCGCCGCCAATGTCATAAATGATATGACGGAGGCTTGTTCCCATCGGCACCTCGATAAGGCCGGTGTTCTCAATGGAACCGGTAAGTGAGAAGGTCTTTGTTCCGGGGCTTCCCTCTGTACCGATGGTGTGGAACCAGTCAGCACCCTGAAGGATGATCTTCGGTACGTTGGCATAAGTCTCTACGTTATTGAGAACGGTAGGCTTACCCCACAGACCTTGCTCGACAGTTCTCGGAGGTTTTACTCGAGGCATACCTCTGTTGCCTTCGATAGAAGCAGTCAGGGCAGAACCTTCACCACATACGAACGCTCCGGCACCGCGATTGATATGTAAGTGGAAATTAATACCGGAACCAAGGATATTATCACCAAGAAGGCCATAGGACTCTGCCTGCTCAATAGCCATTCGAAGTCTCTGTACAGAAAGAGGATACTCGGCACGCACATAAATATAACCATCTTCTGCACCTACTGCATAGGCAGCGATCACCATACCCTCGATCATCTTGTAAGGATCACCTTCCATTACGGAACCATCCATAAATGCTCCCGGGTCACCCTCATCACCGTTACATACTACATATCGGGTTTTCTCAGCCTGTCTGGCTACCTGTGACCACTTCTTACCAGCCGGGAAACCGGCGCCTCCGCGTCCGCGAAGACCAGATCTGGTAACTTCATCAATTACATCCTGGGGAGTCATCTCTGTAACTGCCTTGGCAAGAGCAGAAAAACCGCCTGCTGCAATATATTCGTCAATGGATTCCGCGTCAATCTTACCACAGTTTTCAAGAACGATCCTGGTCTGACGGTTAAGGAACGGGATATCCTCAGGCTTCGGACAGATTTCATCTCCATGGCGGTAAAACAGACGATCTACAGGATGTCCAAGGCGTACAGTTCGCTCCACGATCTCCAGGCAGTCCTCCTCCTGAACATGTACATACTGATATCCGTATGGTTCAATCCTTACAAGAGGTCCCAGCTCGCAAAGACCCTGGCAGCCAGTCTTGATAACGCCTACGTGAGGGATATCTTTCTGCATTTCAATCTCTACACCATCAATACCTTCACAGAGTCTTACCATCTCATCATAGATTTTCTGAGCACCGGAAGCCATACATCCGGTACCGGAACAGACAAGAACACGGCATGTGAAGCTCTGGATATTCTGTTCGATCTCAGCTTTTTTGCTTTGCAGCTCTTCTTTACTGTTAATCCTCATCCGTTCTCACCTCTCAATCTGTTAATAAGCTCTACTACCTTCTCCGGTGTCATCTTGGCATGCACTTCTTCATTCACCATACAGGTGGGAGCAAGCCCGCAGGCACCAAGACAGGATACAGTCTCCACAGTGAACATCATGTCATCTGTGGTATGCTTCTTATTGCTTAATCCCAGTTCTTTCATGAATGCTTCTTTAACCGGGATTGACTTTCTTACATGACAGGCTGTGCCATCGCATACCTTGATAATGTATTTTCCTTTAGGTTCAAAAGAAAAGTTCTCATAAAAGGTTGCAACACTGAAGGCCTTCGCTTCAGTAACGCCGATCTGTCCGGCTACGTAGGTCAGAAGTTCTGCAGGCAGGTACCGATATTCCGCCTGGATATCCTGCATGATAGGGATTAATGAGGCAGCACACCGCTCATAATGCTCAATAATCTCATCTGCTTTCTTGTAATATGACTGATCTACCATTTTGTTAACCTCCTTACTTGCCAGATGCCTCCAGGTCTTTTGTCCCCGTCCTCCAAAGCTTCCGGCTTTGCGTATTTTTTAACAGACATGACTATTTTTGTAATGAAATTATATATTTTTTTGTTCATTTTGGCAAGCAAATATGAATAAGTTTATTTATTAACAATATTTTTGCACAATTTTGTATCTGGAATTATATTGAAATATACAAAAAGCCGGATTGCTTAAGTTGTACAAATGATACAACAGCAAATCCGACTTTTCTAAATTGTGTTTTCTTTTATTTTTCAAAATCATCCACCGATTTGAGCCATGATGTGGGATTCTTCGTTTCCCTTCTTATGTTCCTGAAAATTGTGGCCTACAGGCTTTTCATAAATGACTTTTTCTATCGTTTCTTTAAGCATCCCATCAGAACAACCACTTCGAAGCAAAACCTTCAGATCTGCTCCGTCCTCAAATTGCAGGCAGCCTTTCAGAAATCCGGTAGAAGTAAGCCTTACACGGTTGCATCTGTCACAGAATTTGTGGGACAGGGCACTGATAAATCCGATCCTGCCTGTAAACTTCTCAAGGGTATAATAATGACAGGGACCATTTCCAAGCTTTTCTTCCGTTGGTGTCATTGACCCATATTCCTTTTCCAGAACAGACTTTATCTGTTCCTCTCCCCTGGCTGTAAACTCCTTGCCCAGACCGATTGGCATCATTTCAATGAAACGCACATGAAGAGGATTCTCCTTTGCAAGAGCTGCCACCTGTAAAAGTTCCTCGTCCGACTGAAAAGTGGGGACACAGTTCAATTTCACTTTCAGGGAAGGGTAGGAAAGTGCTGCCCTAAGTCCCTTTAAAACCTGGTGAAAATCATCCCTGCGGGTGATTTTGCGAAATGTGGTTTCTTCTAAAGTATCCAGACTGATGTTTACGGCATCCAGACCGGCCTCCATCAGGCCCGGAAGCTGTTCTCCCAAAAGGATTCCGTTGGTGGTCAGTGTAACCTGGCAGATCCCGGGAATGGCTTTCAGCTCTTTTACTAATGGGGTGCAGATTCTGCGGACAAGAGGCTCTCCTCCTGTCAGTTTGATTCTGGAAATCCCAAGTTCACTGGCCGCCTTACAGATTCTCACGATTTCATCTGTATCAAGAAGTTCTGTCCTTGGAATCTGACGGATTCCCTCTTCCGGCATACAGTAGATACAGCGGAGATTGCACCTGTCTGTCAAAGATATCCGCAGATAATCAATATTTCTTCCGTATCTGTCAAGCATAAACCATTTCATCTCCCTCAGAGATCACACCGCCTTTGATTACTTTGGCAAAAACACCTTCGCGGGGCATAATGCAATCTCCCATGATCTTGAAAATCTCGCAACCGTTGTGACACTGCTTTCCAATCTGCGTAATTTCCAGAATCACATCGTTGCATTTCAGACGGGTTCCTACTGGAAGGGTCTTAAAGTCAAATCCCTGTACGATCAGATTTTCCCCGAAAGCACCATCCTTTACCGGTGCGCCTTTTGCCTTAAATTCTTCTATTTTTTCATAAGACAGAAGGCTGACCTGACGATGCCAGTTTCCTGCGTGGGCGTCATTCTCCAGTCCATAATTTTCAATCAGTTTTACAGTGTGCACATTGACCTTCTGAGTTCCTCTTTTAACACTGATGTTCACTGCCATCACTTTTCCCATAGTGAGTTACCTCCATATATCTGTACCCTCTATAGTACAATATCTTACTGAGAAAAGCAAATTTTTTGTAATAGCAAAACAAACTTTTGCCGCAATAAGGATTTCAACAAAATTTTCTGCAACAAAAAAACTCTCCAGTTTTTACTCTGAAGAGTTTTTCTTCCGCTTGTACACATGATGTACTTCAGGTACATCGTTCTATTAGTTCAAAACCAATTAACTATTAAGCGTTCACTTTGCGCATAGCAGCCTCTACAACATGTCCAACCAGGACAGATGTTGTAACGCTTCCAACTCCGCCAGGAACTGGTGTAATAGCATCTACGATCGGCTCTACTGCTGCGTAGTCAACGTCTCCGCAGAGCTTGCCTTCTGCATTTACGTTGATTCCTACATCAATAACTACCTGTCCTGCTTTTACATAATCAGCGCCAACAACGCCAGCACGGCCTGCTGCTACGATGATAATATCCGCTTCGCGTGCCACAGTCGGCATATCGACTGTTCTTGTGTGGCAGATGGTTACAGTTGCGTTTTTCTTAACAAGCATCATAGCTGCCGGTTTACCTACAACAAGGCTTCTTCCGATTACTACTGCCTTCTTACCTGTGCAGTCGATTCCGTAATGATCAAGGATTTCCATACATGCCTGTGGTGTACATGGCGGGAAACCGATCTTCTTGCCTGTAAAAACACCAGACATGGAAAGGTCTGTCATACAGTCAACGTCTTTCTCAGGAGCAAGTGCATTCTCGATCACAGCCTGATCCAGATGTTTCGGAAGCGGACGGAACAGAAGTACACCATGGATATGATCGTCTTTGTTTACCTTATCAATAACTGTAAGAAGTTCTTCCTGAGCAACATCCTCCGGAAGAAGAATTTTCTCACATACAACGCCTAATGTCTCACAACGCTTTGTTGCACCCTTCTCATAGGAAATATCACTTGGATTCTCTCCTACACGGATAATGCAAAGTGTGGGGTTAACGCCTTTTTCCTGAAGAGCTGCCACATTGCCTTTGATACGCTCGTTTAATGCAGCAGTTACTTCTTTACCTAATAACTGTTTTGCCATTTTTAAGTAATCTCCTTATATTATGATAAATCCAGTCATGCTCATACCAGTTTCATGGTAATACAGCATTTTGAGACCGCCAAAAGGACTTGCAGGATTTTGCTCCTGCCAGTTCTTTTCTTTTTTTTATCTTTATTTCAGTCTGCCAAGTACGCTGTCAAATGTCTCGTCTGCAAGCTTGCAGTATTTTTCAAGCATTGCATCAGCCTTTGCATTTAATTCTTCTGCATACTCTCTGTCTGCCATGGACTTTGTGTTGATATAAACGTTCAGGCTTGCACCTTTTAATGCAGCTTTGCAGAAGGTTGCAGCTACACCAGCGTCACTGATGGCAAGCTTGGAGCCTTTTGCAGCAAATTCCTTGATCAGGTCAAGTGCCTCACAGCATTTCTCCATGATTTCCATAGGAACAGAGCAGGCATCTTTTAATACGATTGCCATAACTCTTGCTTTTTCAGCTTTCTCTTCTTCTGTTTCTTTCGGCATTCCATATGCTTTGGAAAGCGGCTCGAATACTTCGGCGTCACGCTCGATCAGACGAAGGAAATCTTTCTGAAGCTGGTCGCATTTACCTTTCAGCTCCCACATTTCTTCCTCAACATCAGCATATTTCTTCTTACCAACAGTAAGGCTTCCTACCATGTTTCCAAGTGCAGTTCCCACAGCACCTACCAGTGCAGATGCTCCGCCGCCGCCTGGAACCGGGGCTTTAGAAGCAAGAACTTCTACAAATTCTGTACATGTACTTGTTGAAAATCCCATTTCGTTGTCTCCTTATTGTTCTTAGTCATCATGTAAGCCATGACCTTTTTATAACGCCAGGCGGACAGGTATATCCGCCTGATGTTTCTTTTTTCTTTGATTAGAACAGACCTGTGATCTTACCAGTCTCGTCAACGTCGATTCTCTCAGCTGCCGGAACTTTCGGAAGACCTGGCATGGTCATGATCTCACCAGTCAGTGCAACAACAAATCCAGCACCTGCGGAAACCTTCAGGTTACGAACTGTGATCTCGAAATCTGTCGGTGCACCGAGTTTTGTCTGGTCATCTGTTAAGCTGTACTGAGTCTTTGCAACACAGATCGGGCAGTTGCCAAAGCCAAGAGCTTCTAACTGTTTTGCCTGTTTCTGAGCGTTTGCTGTGAGAACAACTTTCTTTCCGCCGTATACTTTCTGAACGATCTGGTTCAGCTTATCCTCTATAGAACCGTCAAGCTCATAGGAATAAGAGAAGTCATTTGGCTCTTCGCAGAGACGGATTACTTCCTCAGCAAGCTTCAGGCCGCCTTCACCGCCTTTTGCCCATACTTCGGAAAGTGCAACGTTAACACCAAGCTCTTTACATTTTGCTTCTACCAGGTCAAGCTCTGCCTTGGTATCGGTCGGGAATGCATTGATAGCAACTACGCAAGGAAGTTTGTATACATTCTTGATATTGCTTACATGTTTCAGAAGGTTTGGAAGACCTTTCTCAAGAGCCTCAAGGTTCTCGTTGTTCAGATCTGCCTTCGGAACACCACCGTTGTATTTCAGTGCACGAACAGTAGCTACGATAACAACTGCGCTTGGATGAAGGCCTGCCATACGACACTTGATGTCAAGGAATTTCTCTGCACCAAGGTCAGCACCGAATCCAGCCTCTGTGATAGCATAATCTGCAAGTTTCATAGCCATCTTTGTAGCTGTTACGGAGTTACATCCATGAGCGATGTTTGCGAATGGTCCACCATGAACGATTGCCGGAACGTGTTCCAGTGTCTGAACAAGGTTTGGTTTCAGGGCATCTTTCAGAAGTGCAGTCATAGCACCTTCTGCATGAAGATCACCAGCTGTTACCGGTTTCTGTTCGGAAACTTTACCATATGTATATCCGATGATGATCTTGGAAAGTCTTTCTTTCAGATCTGAGATGTCGCTTGCCAGACACAGAACTGCCATGATCTCAGATGCTACGGTGATATCGTAGCCGTCTTCTCTCGGCATTCCGTTTGTTTTTCCGCCAAGGCCGTCTACAACGCTTCGAAGCTGACGGTCATTCATATCTACGCATCGTTTCCAGGTGATCTTTCTCGGATCGATATTCAGAGCGTTGCCCTGGAAAATGTGGTTGTCGATCATAGCTGCCAGCAGGTTGTTTGCTGCACCGATTGCATGGAAGTCACCGGTGAAGTGAAGGTTGATATCTTCCATTGGAACAACCTGTGCGTATCCGCCGCCTGCTGCTCCGCCTTTTACACCGAAGACCGGTCCAAGAGATGGCTCGCGAAGTGCAACCATTGCTTTTTTACCGATTCTGGAAAGTCCGTCTACCAGACCTACAGAAGTTGTTGTTTTTCCTTCTCCTGCCGGTGTCGGGTTGATGGCTGTAACGAGGATCAGTTTTCCATCCTCCGCATTGGTGTCTTTTAACAGGTTGTAATCAATTTTTGCTTTGTACTTTCCGTACTGCTCCAGATATTTGTCATCAATACCTGCTTTTTCTGCGATCGCTGTGATCGGCTGCATGGTACATTCCTGTGCAATTTCAATGTCTGATTTGTAACCCATTGTTTTAAAATCCCCTTTCTTTTTTCCGCTTTGTCCGCCGATTGATAGCCATATTTTACCATGTTTTGTAAGATGATTCAATTGATAATTATTTATTTCACAATCTTTATACGTTTTGTACCAAAAAATGCAGAAAATTCCGCCAAAAGGCGGAGCGGCACAATTCTGCATTAAAAAAAGAAGGATTCCCGGCTTTTTGCTGCCGAAAATCCTTCTCTTTTTTATTTTTTAAGAATACTGCGATTCATCCACCTCAAACGGTTCGTCGCACGGTCCTTCGAGGAGGCGGTAGCTGCCCTGTGTGGAGAAGTAATACCATTTTCCGTCGATCAGTTTCCATCCTTTTACGGCGTAGCCGTTTGCGTCAATGTAGTATCTCTGCTCGGTGTCGTTTGCATAGCGGTGCGGGTTCAGGGAAACCCATTCGCTTTTGGCCCAGCGGTCTTCGTCTTCGATGTAGAACTTCCAGCCCTCATCAGTTTTGGTCCAGATGGAGGTTACCTGCTCTTCCATTTTTTCGAAGAATTTGGATTTCTGGGAGAGATCATCATTGAGCTGGTCGAAGGTCAGCTTCTCTGCAAGCGTCTGTTCACCTGAAAACAGGTTCGTTCCAAGACCGAGGCGGTCACCCTCAATGGTAGCTCCGAGACTTGCGATGGTGGTCGGGAACATGTCCATGGTGGTGAAACTTCTGTTTTTCTCCTGCTGCGGCTGGATCGGAGAGTTGATGATCACGTTGTATACGGTTCTGGTGTAGTCCGGATCAACGTTCTCACAGAAATCGGAATCCATCGTCAGATGGTCGCCAGAAATTACGATCGTTGTGTTCTCGTAGAAATCCTGCTGCTGAATCCAGGAAACGAACTCGGTGACCTGCTTGCTGGAGCAGTGCAGAACCATTCCGTACTGGTTGTCACCGTCGTTTTCTTCATCGCAGAGCTCACACGGATAGCCATCCTCAAAATGGGTGTCTGCGGTCAGCATGGTGAAGTTGAACGGCTCTCCCTCTGCTGCGATTTCGGTCAGACGGTCTTTGGCAAAGGAAAAGAGTTTTTCATCCTCATAGCCCCACCATTCGTAATATCCTTCCGGGATCAGGCCTTTTTCCATAGCCCAGTTGTAATCGTCTACTTCGTAGTCGCCGTGCTCTTTAAAGTACTCTTCCCGGCCGCCGAACTGTCCGATTGAACCGATGAAGAAATACTGCTTGTAGCCTTCATCCGCCAGGACATCACCCAGGGTATTGATTTCCGGGAAGAAGCTGGCCTGATATGCCATCTCATTTCGCTGGATTCCGATGCTGAGAGGCAGACCGGAGGTCTGTGCGAAAATTCCGGCAATGGTCCAGGTTGCGTTTACGGTAGGCTGGCCGCCGCCGAGCAGCTCCGAATTGGAAAAACTGATGTTGTCTGCGGCAAGCTGGGTCAGCTCCGGGATATAGTTTTTATCGAATGCTCCGCCGGAGGCTTTGTCTGCGTAGGTGCTCTCCATGGATTCCAGATAGAGATAGATCAGATTTCGTTTCTGTTCCGGGAACGTGATATTCACGCGGTCCGGATCTACGTAGTTGTCTTCTACCACGGTATTGTACGTGCTCTGATTTTTCAGATAATCTTTTACGTCCAGTGCTGCCCACACGTCATTGATGGAATAGACGATGCTGGCGGCTCCTGCCGCGATACAGATCATCCCGAACGCCACATGGGCTTTGCGTTTTTCCCGAAGAAAAATGCTGACCAGAATCAGAAGGATGAGTGCTGCCGCTGCGATCAGCGCACTTGAGCAGACATAACTCATCAGAAGATCATGGCTGGTTCCGGCAATCGGGGCCTTTAACTGGTAAACAAGCTCTTCCATGCTCAGATTCGGCCATGTTTTCCGCATCCAGCGCTCGGACGTAAACAGCAGCACGCCAAGCGTTCCGATCACCACTGCAAACACAGCCAGCAGAATGCGCCCTGCTTTTTTCGTTTTTTTCTGTTTCTTGTGTTTCATCTTCCTGCCTCCAAAAAGCATTACAGCTTACAAAATTTTAACTTTTCTTTACAATCGCCTTACGTATTATAACAAAGACCGTTTTAAAAAGATAGAAAATTTTTATAAAATTTTTGCACAAAAAGTACAGCCAAAAACATATTTTTTGTATGACACATAAAAACCCGCCCGGCACCGCAAATCTCTTCGCGGCCCAAGCGGGTTTTTCATCTCTATTCCGGGAAAGCCTTATCAGCTTGCCTTGTTCTTTCTCTGTTTGATGACCTTCAGTCGTGTGAACTCCTCGCGCTCCTTCTCCTCCAGTGCGTCCGCGATATCCTTGGACAGCTGGGTGTAATGCGGAATCGTGATGTTCTTCAGCGCGTTGGCGCGCTTCTGTGTTTTCTTGATTGCCGCAGCAAGGCGGTATGCCGAGTTCTCAATCATGGAAAGGTTTAAGGTCAGGTCTTTTACTTTTTCAAAGGCCTGTCTTGCCTGATCCAGGGACTCCTTCGTGCTGTAGTAAGCATACGTTGGGGCCTGTCCGGACGGATCAGCCTCTACCAGCGGAATTTCCACGCCCATGATACTCCTTGTCTTGATCCGGATGGATTCCTCCACCGGAACGGTATAGGACACGGTCTGTACGTTGGTGATACCGATTTCCATGTTCGCAATCTGCAGTGCCGCATAAGCCTCGCGGAATGTCACATCGATCTGACGCTGAATGTCTTTTGCCTCATCGATCAGGCCCATGAGCTCGCGGATCAGAATATTCCGCTTCTTGTCCATCAGCTCGTAACCCATGTGGGCAAGTTTCAGAGAGTTCTTTGCAAGAATCAGGTTTCCCTTGGTAGGAAAGGTATTCGGGTCCATTCCGATCTCACTCCTCTCGCTTACTCATTCATGGCATCGGCTTCCGCCTTTGCTTTTGCTACTGCATCAATGGTGGTCGGATGATAATACTGATCCAGAACCTTGGTGTTGACACGGTCGAGCTCTTCTCTCGGAAGCAGTCCAAGAAGCTCCCATGCCTTGTTCAGTGTATCTTCCATGGAACGGTTTTCATCCATTCCCTGGCCGATGAATTCATGCTCGAATTCATTACCGAATACCAGGTACTGTTTATCGATCGGAGAAAGCTCATCCTCACCGATAACGGATGCCAGGGAACGCGCATCTCCTACCTTTGCATAGCAGGAGAACAGCTGGTTCGCTACGTCCTGATGATCGGCTCTTGTGTAGCCCTCACCGATACCATCCTTCATCAGACGGGAAAGACTCGGCAGTACGCTGATTGGCGGGTAAATAGACTGGCCGTGAAGCTGACGGTCCAGTACGATCTGACCCTCGGTGATGTAACCGGTCAGGTCAGGGATCGGGTGCGTGATATCATCGTTTGGCATGGTCAGGATCGGAATCTGTGTTACGGATCCCTCTACGCCCTGTACGATTCCGGCGCGCTCATACAGCGTAGCCAGCTCACTGTACAGGTATCCAGGATAACCTTTACGGGAAGGAATCTCTCCACGGGAGGAGGAAACCTCACGCATAGCCTCGCAGAAGGATGTGATATCGGTCAGGATAACCAGGATATGCATGCCTTTCTCGAATGCAAGATACTCGGCAGCTGTCAGTGCTACCTTCGGAGTGATCAGACGCTCTACAACCGGGTCGTTTGCCAGGTTCAGGAACATAACAACGTGGTCAGATACACCGCTTTCCTCAAAGGTCCGGCGGAAGAACTCTGCTACGTCGTATTTAACACCCATAGCGGCAAATACGATTGCAAACTTCTCATCGGAATCTCCAAGGGATGCCTGCTGTACGATCTGTGCTGCCAGCTGGTCGTGCGGAAGTCCGTTTCCGGAGAAGATCGGCAGCTTCTGTCCACGAATCAGGGTGGTCAGACCATCGATTGCAGAGATACCGGTATGGATATAGTTTCTTGGGTATTTACGGGTAACCGGGTTCAGCGGCAGGCCGTTGACGTTTCTTCTTACCTCTGCGTCAATCGGTCCCATGCGGTCGATCGGTTTTCCGATACCGTC
>OGPN01001942.1_pt1 | contig 12682 bp, 10 predicted proteins | sample 1552941 | NCBI WGS metagenome assembly OGPN01 (sample SAMEA2580220, study PRJEB22360) | human gut metagenome | biome: human gut; feature: human-associated habitat; material: faeces | place: Denmark | collected 2008/2010
GGAAGAATATCATGCAAAGGCTGCTGAAATGGCAAAAGACTGGGAGAAGCGCGCAATTGCAGACGACCACTATGTGCTGGCCTTCGGTAATGCGGATACCTGGAGCTTAAAATACAACCTTGTATGGGATAAATTCTTTGGCAGCAAGCTGTTCTCGGATGAAGTTTACGAGAAAGAGCTGAAATACTATGTCAAGAAGACCAACGAGTACGGTACGCCTCTGGACAGCAGAAAGGATTACACCAAGAGCGACTGGATATTATGGTGTGCATCGATGGCAAAGACCGACGAGGAGGCGCAGGCGCTGATCGCACCGGTTGCGCACTATCTGGAAACCACCGCAACCAGAGTGCCTTTCTCTGACTGGTACGAGACCGTAACCGGCGAATACTGTCACTTCATGGGGAGAAGCGTACAGGGCGGTATCTTCATGCCGGTTTTGATGAAGAAATTCGGTCAGTGAATCCCTGCAGCATCCATGACTGTTTTAAATTCATATCATTTCTGAATCCTATGGGGCTGTCGCACGTTAGTGCGACAGCCCTTTTTGATCGTATAGAAAACTTCGCTTCTATACGATCAAAATGCTCCGCGAGGATGCGCACTCGGCGCAGGGGTAGATGGTTGCTAAAGCAACCGCGCCTCGGCGCGAGAATGTGCCAAGGCACATTCTTTTTTTGCGTTCCATCGCTGACTAATGTTGGTATCGAAAAACAAAAAAGAGTATCAAATAACATAAGTTATCTATATGAATCATAAGTTTGATACAAATAAAAAAAGTGCTTGACATCTATCGAACGTTAGAATATACTAACTAGCGTCTGGAAGTAAGAAGGATAGACAAAGATTGAAAAAGTAAATTTTTCAATCGTGAGATTTGCGTCTGCGTGTACTTGATACAAACGCGACATGCGCAAAAATGAGCGGAAGTATGGCAAAAGAAAGAAGGTTGAGCAGATGCCTTTAACAATGGCGACGATGGGAGAAGTCAACAAGATCGTGAAGGTTGGCGGAAACGAAGAGACAAGACGTTTTCTGGAAAATCTCGGATTTGTAGCGGGAACGGAAATCACGGTTGTATCTTCGATCGGAGGAAACCTGATTGTAAATGTCAAGGATTCCAGAATTGCAGTAAATGAAGATATGGCACGGCACATCGTGATCTGATGATCGCCGATACTATATATTAAAGGAGCTAAGGGAAAGGAGATAAGACCATGACACTGCGTGATGCACAGGTTGGAAGCACGGTTGTTGTAACCAAGATTGAAGGTGACAGTGCGTATAAGCGTCGGATTATGGATATGGGAATCACCAAAGGAAGCGAACTTTACATCAGAAAAGTTGCTCCGCTGGGAGATCCGGTAGAGATCACTGTCAGAGGCTATGAGCTGACCGTCAGAAAAGACGATGCACAGTGCGTACAGGTAAAATAAACAGCCGCATTTTTACAGAGGGATTAAGGAGGTAAGAGAAGATGGCAATTAGAATTGCGCTTGCCGGTAACCCGAACTGTGGTAAAACAACCATGTTCAACGCGCTGACCGGCGCCAATCAGTATGTAGGTAACTGGCCTGGTGTTACCGTAGAGAAAAAAGAAGGTAAATTAAAAAGCAAAAAGGTGAAGGAAGAGGTAGTCGTAACCGACCTTCCTGGTATTTATTCCCTTTCACCGTATACCTTGGAAGAAGTTGTCAGCCGTGACTATCTGTTAAAAGAGAATCCGGATGTCATCGTAGATCTGGTGGATGCAACCAATATTGAAAGAAACTTATATCTGACCACTCAGCTGATTGAAACCGGTGTTCCGGTTGTTATCGCGCTGAACATGGCGGATTTGCTGGAAAAGAGAGGCATCAAGATCGACGTTGCCCGCCTTTCCATGCTCCTTGACTGTCCAATCGTTGAGACTTCTGCATTAAAGGGCGAAGGACTTGACAAGCTGATCGACGAAGCGATCAAGACCGCGAAGAAGAAAGAAGCAGACCTTCCGAAAGAGATCTTTAACAAGGATCTGGAAGATGCAGTCAGCGCTGCAGCAGAAGTTCTTCCTTCTTCCATCGATGCAAACAAAAAGAGATGGTATGCAGTAAAATTCCTGGAGAAGGACTCCAAGGTTGCTGAAAGCGTAAAGCTGACAGACAGCGCTGCAAAGAAGATCGAAGAGTTAAGAGCTGGTCTGGAAAAGTCTCATGATGACGATATGGAAAGTATCGTAACCGATGAGCGTTATAAATTCATTCAGAAGATTGTCGGCACGACTGTGAAAAAGGGCAAGGATAAGTTGACAACTTCTGATAAAATCGATAAGATCGTTACAAACCGTATCCTCGGTATCCCGATCTTTATCGCAGTTATGTTCGTAGTATATTACATCTCTGTTACCACGATCGGCACGATTGTAACAGACTGGACAAATGATACCTTCGTTGGCGGCATTCAGGAAATCGTAGGCGGATTCCTGGAAGGCATCGGTACCAACGATGTAGTAACAAGCCTTGTTGTGGATGGTGTAATCGGCGGTGTAGGCGCTGTCCTTGGTTTCGTACCTCAGATGGCAATCCTGTTCCTGTTTTTGTCTATCCTGGAAGACTGCGGTTACATGGTTCGTATTGCCTTTGTCATGGACCGGGTGTTCCGTCATTTCGGTCTGTCCGGTAAGAGCTTCATTCCGCTGCTGATCTCCTCTGGCTGCGGTATCCCTGGTATCATGGCTTCCAAGACCATCGAGCAGGATAACGACAGAAGACTGACGATCATGACAGCAACCTTTATCCCCTGCGGCGCGAAGCTTCCTGTTATCGCACTGATGGGCGGCGTAATGGCAAGCTGGGCAACCGGCAGCTATGAAGCAGGCGGATTTATGGCTCCCGCAATGTACTTCATGGGCATTGTAGCAGTCCTTGTGGCAGCCATTATCTTAAAGAAAACCAAACCTTTCTCCGGAAAGCCTGCTCCGTTCGTTATGGAGCTTCCTCAGTACCATGTTCCTCAGGCTAAGACCGTACTGCTTCATGTATGGGAAAGACTGAAAGGCTTCATCATCAAGGCTGGTACGATCCTGTTCCTTGCCTGCGTAGTAATGTGGTTCCTTGGCGGATTTGGTTTCGAAAACGGCGGCTTCGGGACGGTTGAAGAGAGCGGAAACAGCTTACTGGCTGTAATCGGGGGTTTCATCGCACCTCTGTTTGCCCCTCTGGGCTTTGGCGAGTGGCAGCCTGTGGCAGCTTCTCTGTCCGGCTTTACCGCAAAGGAAGCGATCGTTTCCACCATGGGCGTTCTTGCAAATGTAACTGGCGATACAGAAGATGCAGTAACCGTTGCACAGGCTGTACAGACATGGTTCCCTACTTCTCTGGCAGCACTGAGCTTCCTGATCTTCAACCTGCTGGATTCTCCTTGTCTGGCTGCAATTGCAACCATGGCACAGCAGATGCAGTCTAAAAAGTGGTTCTGGTTTGCAATCCTGTTCCAGAACATCTTCGCTTACATCGTTTGCCTGTGCATCTACCAGATCGGTTCCTTTGTAACCGGCGGCAGCTTCGGCGTAGGCACTGTATTCGGATTTGTATTCACAGCAATCATTCTGTTCCTGTTATTCAGACCCGATCCCTACAAGGATCAGAAGGTTTACTCCAAACGGTCTGTACAGGCGGCAAACTAAGGACTGGGTAAAGAATAGAAACGGAGGAGGCTGGACATTTCTGATGTCCGGCCTTTTCCCAAACATGTGGAGGAATGCACGATGGCAAGGAAGATAAGTAATGATACGCGTAGTATTGCTGGTGATCGGATATTGTCTGTTCCTGATTTACAAACAGGTTCAGAATAGAAAAGCCGGAAAACATCTCGGCTGTACAGGCTGTGGCGGTTCCTGCGGCGGTTGCAGCGGCTGCAGCGCGTGCAGGACAGAAGGAAACAAGAAAAAACACTGACAGGCGTAAAGCAGCAGTGACAAAGACTGTCCGATCCGAAGCCAGGGGATCCTTCCTTTGCGCAAAGAAAAGAGGAAAAAATGGGAAATGTTGGAAACACCACAGGCTCCATGCTTTACGGCTTTGGTGCTTTTCTGGTGATCTATCTGGCAGGTGTCCTGATTTATCAGGTCGTGCTCTGGATTCAGAAATGGAAAAGGAAAAAGAAAGACGGAGAACAGGAAAATGGCTAATGTAATTGTTGTAGCAGTTGTAATTGTTCTTTTGGGATTTGCGCTGAAAGGGACGCTGAAGCATTTGAAAGGGGAAAGCCCCTGCTGCGGTGGCGGCGATACGATTATTATTGAGGATAAAAAGCTGAATGGTCCTGTCATCGGCAAAAAGACCGTGAAAATTTCTGGTATGCACTGCGATCACTGCGTCAGAGCCGTAACCGAAGCAATCAACAAAATCGACGGGGTTTCTGCAAAGGTCAACCTGAAAAAGAAAGAAGCAGTCGTTTCCTACGAAAAGGTTGTAGAAGATGCAGCGATACGGGAAGCTGTCGAAAAGGCAGGATATACCGTACAGAGCATTCAGGGCTGAGTTATATTAAGCTGCAGCATTGCAGTGCGTGTAAAAACGAAACAGGATTCCTGATAGCATTCCAAAAGAAAATCTGCTATAATAACAGCGTCGGCAGCAAAGAAATTTGGCGGTCGGCGCTGTTTTTCATTCATGACAATAGAATGCTCGCAGAGCGTGCATTCTACTGTTTCAACGAAGGCAGCGCTGATTTCGATCTGCAGATTTTCAGGGGAGGAAAGCTCCGATTCGAAATACAAGAGGTAAGTAAGGAGGGCTATGCCCTATGATGGTTTCCACAAAGGGAAGATACGCGCTTCGGGTCATGCTGGATCTGGCGATGCAGAAGCAGGAGGAGTATGTTTCCCTGAATGATATTGCACAGCGGCAGAAGATTTCGATGAAATATCTGGAATCGATTGTCGGTATGCTCAACAAGGCGGGACTTCTGCAGAGCAGAAGAGGGAAAGACGGAGGCTACCGGATGGCACGCAGACCGGAGGAATACCCGGTCAGCGAGATTTTGAAGCTGACAGAAGGGACGCTCGCACCGGTTTCCTGCATGGACGGGGAAGGCTGCGGCCCGGAGTGTGAGCTTCTGGCGAACTGCCTGACCAGACCGATGTGGAATCGACTGGACGAAATTATAGACGAATATCTTTCCAGCGTATCGATCCAGGATCTGCTGGATGGGAGGTGTTGACACTGCGCCGGAAATGGAAAGGATGACGGACATGCGCGTATATGCGGATCAGGCTGCAACCACCAGCCTGAGTAAAACAGCCCTGGAGGCGATGCTGCCCTGGATGACAGAAAACTTCGGCAACCCGTCCGCCCTGTATGAAGAGGGGCGGACAGCGCGGGACGCAGTCGAGACAGCGCGGGAGAAAATCGCGCATCTGCTGCATGCGAAGGCGAAGGAAATTTATTTTACCTCCGGCGGTACGGAGGCAGATAACTGGGCGCTGCAGATGGCGGCAGCAGCCGGGGCACGGATCGGCAAAAAGCATATTATCGTATCGGCAATCGAGCACCATGCGGTGTTAAACCCGGCGAAGTCGCTGGAACGGCAGGGGTTTCGGGTGACGTATCTGCCGGTAACGCCGGAAGGGCTGGTTTTGCCCGAAGCGCTGGAAGCTGCGATCTGCCCGGATACAGCACTGGTAAGCGTGATGTATGCCAACAATGAAGTCGGCACGATTCAGCCGGTAGAAGAGCTTGCGGCGATCTGCAGGATGCACGGCGTGTGGTTTCATACGGATGCAGTGCAGGCAGCAGGTCATGTGGAAATCGACCTGACAAAGCTGCAGGCGGATTTCCTGTCTGTCTCGGCACATAAATTCCACGGTCCGAAAGGGGTTGGCTTTTTGTTTGTGAGAAAAGACCGGGATCTGCCGTCGTATATTCACGGAGGCAGTCAGGAAAACGGCAAACGGGCAGGAACCGAGAATGTGGCAGGAATTGTGGGGATGGCAAAGGCACTTGAAATTGCAGTGGAAGAGATGCAGGTCGTGCGTCCGCGGATTGTGCGACTGCGTAATTATTTTGTGGAGCGGGTATTACGGGAGATTCCGCAGGGAAGGTTAAATGGGCATCCGCATAAGCGCCTGCCGGGAAATGTGAATTTCAGTTTTGAGGGGATTGATGCGACATCCCTTCTGGTGCTTCTCGAAGAAGACGGAATCTGTGCTTCCGCAGGATCTGCGTGCAATACCGGACAGACACGGATCTCCCATGTGATTGAAGCCATACACGTACCAAAAAATTATGCACCAGGCAGTGTACGTTTTACCATGGGAAGGGAGACCGACCGCCGGCAGGTTGATGCAGTCATTGCATCTTTAAAGAAAAATATCGGGTTGTTGCGCGGTGAGTGAAATTACAGGATAAAATGTTCGATGGCCGCTGCCACCCCGTCCTTGGTATTCGTTGTGGTGACGTAATCTGCCCGGGCTTTGACGGCATCAGTGGCATTTCCCATTGCCACACCGATACCGGCAGCCTCAATGATGGCAAGATCATTTTCGGTGTCACCGATTGCCATGGTGGCATCCGGATTGACACCGAGAATTTCGGCAAGTTTTCGTAAGCCAACGCCCTTGTTTGCATCTGCACGCGTGAATTCCAGGTTGTTGTATCCGCCGCAGACGGTAGTAATTGACGGATTGGACACGAGAAATTTGCGGACGGTTTCGCGGTCAATGAGTGTTCCATCGGCTGCTGGATAGAAATTCAGAGTCATTTTCTGGACCTTTAACTGATTTTCATGGATAAACTGCAGGATATTGTCCAGCCGTGTGCGTGTGGTGATAATATAGTTTTTGATCGAAGAAGGCACGGTCAGTTTTTGTGCTGTTTCTACGCACTGGATCGGGGTGTAGCCTTTTCCGCCGATAAATGCATCCATATGGATATCACGTGTGAGAAGGAAGTTTAAAATCGGGGTGACCAGCTCTTCATCCATGGCATTTTCATACAGGCATTTTCCGGTGGAAATCTCATAGATTCCGCTGCCGTTTGCGGTGATGGCATAGTTGATCCCGGTGCCTTTGATCTGGTCAAACGGGATTCCCTCAAATGGGCGGCCGGTGGAGATTACGACATGGATGCCTTTGTCTGTAATGCTGCGGATTGCCGTAAGATTGCGTTTGCTGATGCGGCTGCTGTTGTCAAACAGCGTACCGTCGAGATCCAGTGCAACTAATTTTATGTCTTTCATGATAGATTCTCACTTTCTTTTTTTTCTGTGATAAGGTATGATATTGTTACGCATGACGTAGAAATAATCTGCGGTATTATTATAAATAGAACGAAACGAAACTGCAAGTGAGGAATGCAAAATGACAAAGACAGAATTTGCCGGATTTATCAGGGAACATGGTCCGGTTATTTTAGATGGTGCAACGGGAACGAATCTGATGGAGGCAGGTATGCCGATTGGAGTGTGTCCGGAAAGCTGGGTGCTGGAAAATCCGCAGGTACTGCTCGATCTGCAGAGGCGGTATGTAGAAGCCGGCAGCCATATCGTATATGCCTCCACGTTTACCGGAAACCGGATCAAACTGGAAGAATATGGTCTGCAGGAGAGGCTGGAAGAAATCAACACGCAGCTGGTAGCACTTTCCCGGCAGGCGGTGGGCGATCAGGCACTGGTTGCAGGTGACATGACGATGACCGGCCAGCAGCTGTTTCCGATGGGAGAGCTGTTGTTTGAAGAACTGGTGGACGTATACAAGGAGCAGGCATCGGTGCTGGCAAAAGCAGGGGTGGACCTGTTTGTGGTAGAAACCATGATGAGTCTGCAGGAATGTCGTGCGGCAGTGATTGCGATCCGGGAAGTCTGTGATCTTCCAATCATGGTGACACTTACCTACAACGAAGACGGACGGACATTATTTGGAACACCTCCGGAGACGGCTGTGGTCGTACTGCAGTCTCTGGGTGTGGATGCGATCGGTGTAAACTGTTCTACCGGTCCGATGGAGATGGTACCTCTGGTGGAAAAGATGGCAGAATATGCTACGATTCCGCTCATCGCAAAGCCAAACGCCGGACTCCCGGAACTCGAGGGAAAGAAAACGGTGTACCGCATGACACCGGAAGAATTTGCCGGGGCAGGTGTGGCACTGGTAAAAGCGGGAGCAGCCATTGTAGGTGGATGCTGCGGTACAACGGAAAAGCATATCAAGGCACTTTCGGATGCAACGCGGGGGATGGAACTTCACAGGCCGCTTGCATCGCATCGCAGGATTCTTGCGTCTGAGCGCAAAAATGTAGAAGTTGGTCTGGATGGCAATTTCCTGGTGGTCGGGGAACGGATCAATCCGACCGGAAAGAAAAAACTGCAGGCCCAGCTGCGCGAAGGAAAACTGGATCTTGTGCGTGAGATGGCAATGGCGCAGGAGGAAAACGGGGCAGCCATCCTTGACATCAATATGGGAATGAACGGCATTGACGAAAAAGAAATGATGAAGCAGGTGATCTATGAAGTTGCGGCGACGGTAGATTGTCCGCTTTGCCTCGATACCAGCCATATTGATGTTATGGAAGAGGCACTGCGTGTCTATCCGGGAAGAGCACTGATCAACTCCGTTTCCCTTGAGACAGAAAAAATCGAGCATATGCTTCCGCTGGCAAAAAAGTACGGGGCTATGTTTGTCCTGCTTCCGCTTTCCGATGAGGGACTGCCAAAGGATGCCAAAGAAAAGCATGAGATTATCGATACCGTATATGACCGTGCCATGGAGCTGGGAATGGCACACGAGGATATTGTCGTGGATGGGCTGGTTGCCACAATCGGAGCCAATCCAGAGGCTGCGAAAGAATGTTATGATACCATCTCTTATTGTAAGGATATCAGGAAGCTTCCGACGATCTGTGGTCTGTCGAATATTTCGTTTGGCCTGCCGGAGCGGAGTTTTGTCAATACGGCATTTCTTACCATGGCCATCTGCCGGGGGCTTACCATGGCGATTGCCAATCCGTCGCAGGAACTTTTGATGAATGCCGCATTTGCTTCGGACATGCTGCTGCACCGTCCGGACAGTGACATCCGCTACATCGAGCGTATGAATAAACTGGCAGAGGAAAAGGCAAAATATGAGACGGTTGTTGTGAAAAAAGAAGGTGCTGCGGGTGGCACGGCATCTGTGGAAGAAAAAGCAGATCCTGTTACGACAGCGGTTTTAAAAGGAAATAAAGGAAGCATTATAGATGAAGTGAAAAAGGCAATTGCAGACGGCGCAAAGCCGGAGGAGATCATCAATGACCAGCTGATTGCAGCCATCAATAAAGTCGGGGAATTTTTTGAACAGAAAAAATATTTCCTGCCGCAGCTGATTGCCAGTGCAAATACCATGAAACTTGCCATTGATTATCTCGAGCCGATGCTGGAGAAGAAGAACGATGGACAGGAGATGCCGACGCTTGTCATTGCAACGGTAGAGGGTGATATTCATGATATAGGAAAGAATCTTGTCGTGCTTATGCTTAAAAACTATGGTTACAACGTGATTGATATGGGAAAAGATGTGCCGTGTGAAGATATCGTGGATACCGCGATTCGTGAAAATGCTGCGATTATCGGGCTGTCCGCGCTGATGACTACCACGATGATGCGTATGCAGGATGTTGTGGAGCTTTGTAAGGAGAAAGGCTGCAAGAGCAAGGTGATCATTGGAGGAGCCTGCATCACACAGAGTTTTGCAGATGAGATCGGAGCCGATGGGTATTCAAAGGATGCCGCGGAGTGTGTGCGCCTGGTAGAGCGGCTGCTTGCATAGCATGTGTGGGACAATCCTGCATGGAAATTTGTTTGGAATAGTTATAACAAATACAAAAAATACAAAAATTCAAAAAAAGTGTTGACATATCTGTTCTCGTACGATATACTAACGAAGTCGGTTGCGAGAGCGGCCAACACGAAATGGGATCTTAGCTCAGCTGGGAGAGCATCTGCCTTACAAGCAGAGGGTCACAGGTTCGAGCCCTGTAGGTCCCATTCATCAGAAAAACTGATGGAACTAAATATGGCGAGGTGGCTCAACTGGCTAGAGCGTCCGGTTCATACCCGGGAGGTTGAGAGTTCGAGTCTCTCCCTCGCTACTATACAGGCTTGTGGTCATGGATCACAAGCTTTTTGTTATATTATAAAAACCTGAACAGGAGAATTGATATGGAAAATACAAAAAGCACTACCATCGAAGGAAAGAATGTTGGAAAGAAATGCAGAACACATTATCGCGGCACATTTAACGATGGAACACAGTTTGATTCCTCTTATGATAGAGGAGAGCCATTGGAATTTGTATGCGGTGCAGGGATGATGATCAAAGGATTTGATGCAGCAGTTGCCAGCATGGAGGTCGGACAGACGATAGAGGTTCACCTGATGCCGGAGGAAGCCTACGGACAGGCAGATCCGGACGCCATTTTTACAGTGGAACTGGCACAGCTTCCGGGAGCGGAAGAACTCGAAGCCGGACAGCAGGTTTATCTGCAGAATGCAGCCGGACAGCCATTCCCGGTAAAAGTAGTATCAAAGGATGATACTACCATCACATTTGATGCAAACCACGAGATGGCAGGAAAAGAGCTGAATTTTACCATTGAATTGGTTTCTGTCGAGGAGTAAATCGGCAGATTTAGAAACAAAGAAGGGGGCACGGGTGGATGTTAAGACCGAAGATCGGACTGGACTGGGATGATGTAACAGCACCGTTTAACAGTATCGCAATTGCCATGGCAAATGAAAAATATCATATCGATCCGCCGCTTCGGCTTGAGGAGATTGATACCTGGGAAAACCGTGGACGTACAGGTATTATCAGGGAATTTTACGAGGACGAAGAACTCTATGCACGCCAGCAGGTTCCGGAGAAAAACAAAAAAGCTGTGTACCGCCTGATGGAAATTGCGGATGTTTATTTTATCACTGCGGTAGCACCGGCATTTATGGGAATCCGTGCAAAACAGATTCTTACAGCATTTCCGGAATTCCCGCCGGAGAATATTATTCTGGGCAATGCCAAGAATCTAGTGCAGTTTGATATCATCCTGGATGATGCCATTCATAATGTACTTGAGACACCGGCCACGTATCCGGTACTGATGCGTAAGCCGTGGAACTGGAAGATGACAGGACTCCTGTCCGTGAATCAGATGAGTGAATTTGTTTCTCTGGTCAGGCAGATCATCCATGCCTCGCAGACGCGCACGATGGAAATAAAAAATCCATCGGTTCTGGCACTGGTAGGACCGTCCGGTTCCGGAAAAGACGCATTGACCAAAACATTATGTCAGGAGGACAGCTTTGTCAATCCGAAAACCTATTGCACCAAGAAAAGCAGCAAGCATCATTATCTGACAAAAGAACAGTTTGCACAGCAGGATTTCTTTGAACGCACCATGTACGCCGGGGTGCATTACGGAACAAAAAAGGAAGATATCCAGGCGGTGCTTGACGATGGCAAGTATGCCGTCATGTCCCTGGATATGTGTGGCGCAATTGCCATGAAGCGGCATTTTCCGACCGCAATTATCTATGTGGCAAAAGATAAAGAAGACATGATTGCGGATATTGTGCAGTCGGATTTCTCTGTCGAGGAGAAAACACTTCGCCTGTTGTCACTGGATGCGGAGAAACGGAATCGGGAGATCTGCGATTTTGTTATTGATAACCGGGATGAACAGGGGAGTGAGCGCATTCTCCAACTTCTGAATTTTTGACAAAGTGACAATCAGATGGTAAATGAAAGATATCATCGTGGTCTCTGCACAAATAAAATAGATTTGAAAGATACCATCGTGGTCTCTACACAAATAAAATTGATCTGAAAGATACCATCGTGGTACCTATATACCGAAAATTTAATATTTAGATACCGGAAAGTCTCTATAGATCAAAAATTGCTTCTTCAGGTACCACTTTTATGAAAAAAGCGGTATCCGGAGAAGCAATTTTTACCATATAGGTGACATGTCCAGATTTCTAGCATTAAAATTTCGGGAAAACGTCACCTTAGGCTTTAATTTTTCATCTATAGATACCGGTTCTTATCATTAATTGATTTAACGGTATGTCTTTCAATTATATTTTCTTCAATCAACAGGAAGAAATGTCCCCCTTCTTACGTCACTTAGAGAAATCTTATATTTAAAACATCAACCTGCAAATTTGGCGTATCAAGAAACTTTACATCCATTACATTGATTTTGCAAAAATTTTACATTCCCAGTCCAGTGCATTTTACAATCTCTCTTTATAATATTCATAAATCCTAAGAAATGGATAATTGCAGTGAGAGAAAACCATTGCAGATGAGGAGAGAAACATGGAAAAACGAACAAAAATTACTGTCCGTGATCTGAACCTGTATTACGGTGAAAACCATGCACTCAAGGATGTAAACATGAATATTCGTGAGAATTGTGTGACCGCTTTTATCGGACCATCCGGATGTGGAAAATCAACATTCTTAAAAACATTAAACCGGATGAATGATCTGGTGGATGGCGTGAGAATCACAGGAGAAGTGAAACTGGATGATGAGGATATCTATGCGGAAGGCGTAGATACAACCGTTCTTCGGAAAAGAATTGGCATGGTGTTTCAGCAGCCGAACCCGTTTCCGATGAGTATTTATGACAATATCGCGTATGGACCGCGGATTCACGGCATTAAG
>OGPN01001943.1_pt1 | contig 12678 bp, 10 predicted proteins | sample 1552941 | NCBI WGS metagenome assembly OGPN01 (sample SAMEA2580220, study PRJEB22360) | human gut metagenome | biome: human gut; feature: human-associated habitat; material: faeces | place: Denmark | collected 2008/2010
CGCCACACATTTTTTCCATCCGCACCTTCAACTTCACGCATCCAGCTTGATTGATATCGTTATTTGCAAAACGATGTACGCGCATATTCATATCCAGTAGAATTCTTATGCAACAGGCAATTCAACAGTTTTTCCAAACAGCAAAAAAGATCCTTGTCCTGTTTTTTTCACAGGCAAGGATCTTTTTTAATCATTTTTTTCAGCTACTACTCTTCAGCATCCTCTGAAGCCTCTGTCGTTTCTGTTTCAGCATTATCTGTAGAAGCATTTGTTTCAGGATCTGTTGTCTCAGCGTTTTCGTTTTCCTCTTTCTCACCAGTTACAGATTCAAATGCCTGAAACAGTTCTTTTACTGTCATTTTATTTACCAGATATACTTTTTTGTTTATAACAGCGGCATAGTAATTTGTATCATAGGAATAATACTCCACTTCCATTTCATTGCCATCTATATCTGTAAATTTCACAGTCATTTCCGGATCTTCATTGGACTTAAATTCATCAGTCAGACGTTTCTGCGCTGTCATGTTGATCAGCTTATTGTAGAACGTTGTAAATGTTGTGCTGTCCAGGTCTTTTCCATTTAGTGTATAAGATAAGGTTACACCGGTTGAGCTTGTGGTACTTGCAGTAGAAGAACTGTCATCTGTATTTTCAGTATCTTCGTCGGTCAAATCACCTGATGAAGTGTTATCATCAGCAGCATTTCCCTCTACATCGTTGCCGTCGGCAACATCACTGCTGGTATTATCTGTTGTATCTTCATCTTCCGTCTCATTATCCGATGTTTCTACGTTTTCATCCTCAGATGTTTCACGTGAAACATTTACGATATAATCTTTTTCTCCGTAATTCACATCCAGAGTATCCAGATTATTTACAGACAAATAGCTTACTGTCAAATCCCAGAAATCAGCATTTGTTTTTCCAAGGAAAGTATCAAGAGAATCCTCGGATATTGTATAAATTTCGTTGCTATCATTTACCCGAACATATCTTCCACCATCTGAAGATTGATCTCCAACCTGAATTACAAGTTCTCTGTCAACCATTTCAGTTTCCGGTTCTGAATCTTCAGAACTTTCTGCGGACTCAGTATCTGTAGTTTCCACCCCAGCCTCGTCATCTGATTCAGTTACATCTGTATCTTCTGCTTCGACGTTGTCATCTGCTGTTTCATCTGTATTCTCATTTTCTACAGCTTCTGAATCTTCTGTGTCTGCCACATCCACATCTTCATCTGAGCTTTCGTATCCATCTGTCTCAGAATCCGCATCTTCATCTGGGCTTTCGCTTCCATCTGTCTCAGAATCCGCATCTTCATCTGGGCTTTCGCTTCCATTTGTCTCAGAATCCGCATCTTCATCCAAGCTTTCGCTTCCATCTGTTTCAGAATCCGCATTTTCATCCGCCTGGTTCTCATCCCCAGATGCCTCTGAGACCTCCTCATCGCCATTTTCAGCCTCGTTTTCATCATCAGTGGACTCTTTCTCAACTTCTTCCTGATAATCCACTGTAATCTCTGCATACGGCTTATCTAATCCGTACTGAGAGAGCTCATCTTCTGCGCAGTTATAATTTACATAACTTGCATAAGCCACACTGGATAATGTACTGGCTAAGGAAGTTGCCTTCGCGGAATCTGCTTTCTCAGTCTCTCCATCACCAGTAATATTCCAGAAATTATTTTCATCTTTCTCTACAACATAGGAAGAATCTTTTCCATCTACAGAAATTTTGCTGACCGTAGAGGAATCCACAGTTGGGAAAACGCCGCTTTTTGCAAAGTCGTACAAAGTTCCCTTAAAAGAAGAAAACGTGGAATTGCTTACTACATAAACTGTAGAAGAATCCTTGTTCAAGTCAATGTATTCCTGACTTGTGGAATCATTCTCCATTCCAAGCTGGATTACTGTCGTTCCCCCATCTTCTGTGGTAACCGTGATCGTGTTATCCGGCTGATCCAGTTCATATTCTGATGCATCCTCCACATTTTCCAGTGTTCTTTCCGCTTTTATAGAATTCAGGGAGCTGACTAGTGTATCGATTTTATCCTGATCTACCGGGAAACCAGTTTCATCACTTTTCACCCAGGAATCTCCATCTTTTTCAAAGGTAACTTCTTTTTTATCAATTACAAATTTTATTGATTTCACATCAGCAGACGCTATGGAAATAATTTCCGGATTTTCTTCCTCCGCACTTTCAGTATCCGCGGCCTCCTGCTTGGCTACGTAGGTTTTTACGCCTACGTATGCGCCGCTGAGGACAACTAAAACGCCCACTGCTGTAATAAGATTTACTGATTTTTTCTTCATCAGGCTTTTCTCCTCTTTAACCAAATCATAAATCCAATCAACAGGAATGCTCCAGGAATCAGACCAATGGTACAGATTTTCCAGAAGCTTGCATCATATGCTGTCAAAGTCAGATAAGATACTTCCAGACTCTTTGATGGGATAGAAACTGTTGTACTGCCTTCTGTGTCTACCAGAGAACTTAAAGAAGCCATCACAAGTTTCTCATTTCCACCGGAAACCATCTGATTGATCTGGCTCTGCAGCAGGTTTGATGTGGAATAATAAATAATATGAGTCTCTTTATCATCATCTACAGTCTCTGTAATGCTGACACCCAGGTCAAATGGGCCATCCACATCACCGTCTTCCTTTTCAAGAGAACCGCTGTTCAAATCTGTCTTTGAATATGCGCTGTCGGAAGTTGTAAGAAGGCTTTCAATATTCACAGTGTCTCTCACATCATCAGATTTCTGGATTCCCTGCGCATACGGCATCAGAATGTAATATCCGGAAGAAGCCACATCAGATGTAATATCTATGCTGTTTACAGTTGGAACCAGGTAGTACGGCATCTGAGCGGCATAATGCTGTGCATTTCCTTCAAATACCAGGCCATCTACTCTGCTTACGCCGTAGTTTTCCAGCACTGCATCAAAGTTTTCCATTTTTTCTCCTGTGTAATCGGAGAAAATCATTGCTTTTCCACCATTTTCCAGATAATCGATCAATGCAGTCTTCTCATCCTCTGAGATATCTGTTGTAGGAGAATCAATCAGCAGACAGCTGGCATCCTCTGGAACACTTCCCTCTGTAAGCAGATTCAGGGATTTGATTTCCATGTTTGCTTTCTCAATATCTTCCTTGATCGTAGAATCAAGCTCCTGCTCTCCATGTCCCTCTAATGTATACAATACCGGCAGGTTTTCACTGGTTACATATGCAATGGCACTTGTGATCTGACCTTCGCCGTCGAAGCCTGTTGTCTGATAACTGTATGTGTTGTAATCCATTGTAGATTCGTAAATATTGTTATAATTTACAACCTTATTTCTGTCTCCGCATACAACAATTAAGCTATTAGAGGAAAGGTTGTCACTGGTGTATTCACTGACAAATTTAGGATTGACCACTGGATCTTTCTGTTCCACCTTAATATGATCAGATTCATCTGCATATCTTTGAAGCAGATTACTGATAGTCTCATCCTCACTTCCGCTCTGGGCGATCTGGTATATGGTTACATCCTTGTCCAGATCTTTCAGCATCGCTTTTGTCTCATCACCGATGGTGTAAAGTTTCTCGGAGCTGATATCCAGCTGCGTATACTTTGAAGGAAGATTTCCTACAATCATATTTATAACAATAATGATAGCAACGAAAACAACAATCATAACAGAACTGTAGCTTCCATTTTTCAAGTACTTTTTATTAATACTGTCTTTAAATTTTCGTTTTTCTTTTTTGTTATTATTGTTATTATTTTCGACGCTTTCGATATTAATTACGTTTTTGTCGTTATTGTCAATATTGTTATCATTTTTCTTCTTAAAAAACATTTTCCCCACCTCCTTAATTCCAACGTCTCTTCAAAATTGTCTGCATGGTAAGGAATATACAAATGGCAATGACAGACAGGAAATAAAGAACTCCAGTCACATCAAAAATACTGTTTGTAAAGTTTTCAAAGTGTGAACTTAAGTTAAACACTTCAAGAACCTTCTGGATTCCTCCTTCAAACACGCTGGATTTTACAACGTAAACGATTACCAGTGCCACTTCTCCAATCACGCAGACAGCACCTGAGATCACTGCATTTTTAATCATACTGTAGATCATAAGGCTAAGCGCTATGATCAGAATGCCAAATGTCACACATGTAGACATTGCCGTCTCTGAGAAAAAGGAAGAAATTCCATTCATCATATAAAAAGCAAATAAAAATACAAAGGTAAGAACTGCTGCAATTACCTGGCTCTCAGTGATTGCTGAGAAAAATACGCCGATCGCAATGTTTGCACTTCCCAGAAGGAAAAATCCAAGGAGTGCTGTGTACGCAGAGCCAAATGCAACGGTTCCGAACTTTGACATGATCAGCGGATAGGTTGCCAGAACTGCAATAGGGATTGCATAAATAGTCACAAGTGCAAGATATTTTCCCATTACGATGCCGGATACAGATACTGGAGAAGTAAGCAGAAGCTGGTCTGTTTTCTGCTTTCTTTCCTCAGCAAGTACACGCATGGTCAGGATCGGCACTGCAATCAGAAACACAAAGGTCATGGCATTTAAAGTATATTCAAATTTCGGATAAGCAGCTGAAAGCTGGTACGCTGAAAAGTAAATACCTGCGATCAGCAACACAAAAAACATAAACAGGTAGCCGACCATGGAGGTCAGATAGCTTTTCAGCTCTCTTTTATAAATAGCAAGCATGGTTTACTCTTCCCCCTTTTCTTCCTCAGATGCGGCAAAACTATCCTGTTTATCAGCAGACAGTCCATTATCTGACACATCATTGGATATTTCGTCCGATCCATCAAAGTCTTTTTCTTCAAGTCCATGATCAGGGACAGTATCTTTATCTTTTTTCTCGCTCTCTGTAAGTTCAAGGAATATCTCCTCCAGAGAAACTTTCTTAGACTGCATTTCAAGAATCGGACAGCCGACATTTACCATACTGTAGAATACTTTTTCACGCACATCCATATTCTCTTCGGTGCCCACTGTAATGGCGTATACGCCTTCCTCCGGGCTTTTCTTTACCGTAACCTCTTTTACCCCTTCTACGGCCTCCAGAGCGGCTCTGATAGTGTCTTTCTGACCTTTTACAAGCAGATTCAGATTGTTTGAGCCTGCTGCCAGTTTTCCCAGATTCTCAGGGGTATCGCTGGCTACCAATTTTCCATGGGAAATAATCAGCACGTAGTCGCAGACGGCACTGACTTCGGACAAAATATGGGAGCTGAGGATAACAGTGTGTTTCTGTTTCAGGCCTTTGATCAGATCGCGGATTTCGTTGATCTGTTTTGGGTCAAGGCCGACAGTCGGCTCATCCAGAATAATAACCTCCGGGTAACCAAGCACAGCCTGCGCAATACCAACCCTCTGTCTGTAACCTTTGGAAAGGTTCTTGATCAGACGATTTTTCATGTCGGTAATCTTTACCATGTCCATGATTTCTTCGATCATAGTGGCTTTTTTATCTTTAGGAATTTTCTTCAGATCTGCTACGAATTTCAGATATTCCAGAACGGTCATATCAAAATAAAGGGGCGGCATTTCGGGTAGATATCCGATGCATTTTTTTGCCTCCTCAGGTTCTTCCAGAATATCATGACCGTCTATGACTACTGTTCCCTCGGTGGATGCAATATAGCCGGTTATCATATTCATGGTCGTAGATTTTCCGGCGCCGTTGGGGCCCAGAAAACCATAAATCTTGCCTTTCTCGATTTCAAAAGAAAGGTGGTCTACAGCGGTGTGATCGCCGTAGCGTTTTACCAGATTTTTTACTTCAATCAAGTTTCTTACCTCCTTCAAGTTGCAGATGCATGGTTTATCCCATGCATCTATCTATGATTATTTTATGTGCAACCTGTGAGGAAATTTAGATAATTATGTGAGAAATATGTGATTATTTTGTGTTGGAAGTGTGTCCCAAAAATAAAATACATTCCAAACTTTCTTTATTAATCTGGAATGTATTTTAGCGTATAATTTTATAAAAAATTCCGTAATAGCAACATTCAAAAAATAACATACTCCGGATAGAGCGATTTATACACACATTTTCCATTCTCCTGAGGTTCAACTCCAAATATTTTGTTTATAACTAGTATATCGTAAATTAAATAACTGTTATATATTTTTTTGAGATAATGTGTGGTAAAATAGTGTTATCTAAGAAAGGGATAAACACTATGAGAAGAACATATCTTGCTCTGTCAGATGAGGACAGACATTATCTTATAACATTATCCAAAAAGAGAACTATTCAAGCACAAATTGTAGATCGTGCCAAAATTTTATTATATAAATCCGATGGGATGACTTTCAGCGATATTGCTGAAAAACTTGCTGTTAGTCCGTCCACTGTACGCCTTTGTATTTCTAAATATTATGAAGGCGGTGTTGAAAATGCTCTTTTTGATACCCAGCGCCCTGGACGTCCATCTGAAATTACAGATGATGCAAAGGCATGGATGATTAATATCGCCTGCCAAAGACCAGTGGAACTTGGATATGCACAGGAACTTTGGACTTTAAATTCTCTCCATAAGCACATTCGAAAGCATGCGGAAGAGGCAGGATATCCGAGACTTTCAACCGTTACCAAGCCTTATATTCAAAAATTTCTCAAAGAGCAGGATATCAAACCATTTAAGATTAAATACTACTGTGAAAAACGGGATCCCGATTTTGAATCAAAAATGCATGAAGTTCTCCTGGTTTACAAGCAGATTGAAATGCAGTTTGATGAAAATGGTACACTCATTGTCTCGGATGATTATAAACTAACAATCACAGTATCATATGACGAAAAACCAGGCATCCAGGCAATTTCTAATACAGCGCCGGATCTGCGCCCAATAGTAGAAAACGGAGAGGTATACCGGGATACAGAATACAAACGCCTGGGAACCCTTTCTTTATTAGCCGGTATTGATCTGCTTACAGGAGAAGCAATCCCATTGGTAAGTGAAACGCATAAGAGTTCTGATTTTATCGAATTTTAAAAAATATTGGATAAAAAGTACCCATTGCAGGATACCATCAGAATCATCTTGGACAATCATTCAGCACACACTTCCAAAGAGACACAGCGATTTCTGGATACAATGCCAAAAGGACGGTTTAAATTTGTATTCACGCCTAAACATGGGGCTTGGCTAAACATGATTGAAAGTTTCTTCTGCAAGATGACCAAGCAAATGCTACGTGGAATTCGAGTCAACACCAAGCAGGAATTGGAAGAACGAATTTACCAGTATTTTGAGGAAATCAACCGAGAGCCTGTAGTTTATCACTGGAAATATAAAATGGATAAAATCAGCGAAGCTGAAGTATCATCAATTTAATATAACAGTTATTTATTATCCAATGTACTAGATCTGTATAGCCGGAATGATTATAATCTTTTCCTCGTTCATAACCGCCTTTCTCCTCTCCCCCACTTTTTCCAATATTCCTCAGGAAAGTGAACATGACATACAATAAAACTAATTTCTTTTCGCTCGTTATGCTTTTTATCAATAAATGAAAGTTCCCATTGCTCTACAAACAATTTTCTTTTTTCTCCAAAGGAACCACTTAAAAGGACTCGCCATACCTGTCCTACACTTTCTCCTGAACCACCTTCTTGATCCTTATTGCTTTTTCCCTATATTTTTTTCTGCACAAAAACATTCGCCTTCCATTTCTGCATTTTTTAACTTCTCCCTCATCTGCATACATATAAAGCTTCAAAGTCGGACGTAATCCATTTTCACTAAATGAAGTCCATCAAAAAATAAACACAACACATAGAATAAAATCAAAAACTAGTGGAGTTCTATTCTAATACAATTATTGATAAATTCACAGTTATGTGATACCATTGTCTTGAATATTTGTATGGAGGTATGCTATGGCTGTTAGTTATAAGAAATTGTTGCACCTTATGATAGAGAAAGACATTACAAATGCTAACCTAATGAAAGAAGCGAATATTTCTGCAAATATAATCAAAAAAATCAAAACAGGAAAGTATATTGCGCTTGATAAAGTGGAAAGTATCTGCGAAGCACTTGATGTTACGCCAAACGATATTCTGGAATTTACTCAACCGGAGGATGAAGAAAATGCCTGATAAAATAATGGCTATATTGGCAGAAGTAACAGGAGGTAAAAGTTATAAAGCCCATAAGTATGGTCTTGATCATGCGGATAGGCCTTTTATCGATTATGGAGAAGATTCTATTATATGGAAGAAAACAGCAGAAACTGATAAGTCAAACAGAAAGTATGTTCCTTTAGAAGTATTAAGTAAAACGTTGTCTGCACGAGAAGAACAGAGACTTACATATTTTTTGGATGGTTCTCGCAGAGTTTTTAAAGTTGATGACATAGCATATACAAAATCTGGAGGAAGAAGCGCAATATATCCTGTTGTTGCTGGACAGATAGGTGTGGGATGTTGCAAAAGAGAAAACAAACGTTTGATTCCAGAGAAATTTAAAAGAGAATTTGTTCTTTCAATTCCGGATATTGCAAATGCAGATGGGAAAGCTGGCTTTTTTCCGGCAACAGCTAGAAAACTGAACGAATCACCAGAATTAAAGAGGCTTGGAATTGAATTTGCAACAATTATTCCTTATCGTACCGCAAAGAATGCGGAAAAGAAGTTTGAAGATCTCGGTACAGCATGCATTCAAGATAGGATGTCACAACGAGAAAAAGAATTGGTAGCTGAATTGGTAAGAGAAGGAAAACTAAATCAAGACAATTACCTTGTTAAAGATGGATCTTTAGAATATCGCCCTACGAAAGAAGATAAAGCAGATAAAAGAAAGTATCAGATTTTTAAAAACAATTATAATTGGGTTCTTGGCGTTTCAAAAAATTTTAATCCAGAAGTTTGCGTAGATATTAATGGAAAACCCAATCCAGGTTTTATTGCAGATTTACCATTATACCATAGAACACCGGTGGCCTGTTTTAAAAATCCAGATTGGTTTGGAGATACAGAGTTTGCTGTATGGTATATAAGGATCAGAGATAAGAAGCGCACGCGAACACCGTTTGATGGAATTATTAAAGTTGAGAAAATACTGGTTACACAAGAAGAAATCGAAGATGGAATTGATAGTACACTTGTCAATCAGTTAAGTGCTTATCTTATTAACGAGAGAAATCCAGTATGTTATGGCTCGGATTTGCGGTGGGCAAATCATTTATATCCAATCTATCTTACGGAGGCGTACGTCAAATCAAGATATCTTAGTGCCGAAAGTTTTTTGCATTTATTTTAAGGAGGGGAACATGAAGAAACCTATAGGAAGAATTATAGCGACTGAAAAAGTACCGACAACTATGGATAAGTTTACATTTTGGACAGATTCGGACTTGAAACTACATGCATTTGATATCGTAAAAGTTAAACACATTGATGATTCATATTCTTTCGGTGTAATAGAAAACATTTCTCATATTACTGATGCACAAAGTTTCTTGACGAGTTTTATATCAAGTGATTTTGGGGATGTTACTGTGGACGAGCCGACACTTAGAGTCGGTATGAATTATGTGGAAGCTTCAGTTTCATATAACAACAAAAATCTTTATACACCGGTGCATAATAATGAACCGGTATATTTAGCATCTGAGAATGAAATAACTATGGCGCTTGGATTGGATAAAATTCAAAATCCGCTTGTATGTGGATCACTAAAAATGTACGAAGGTACATCGGAAGAAATCACACTTCCAGTGAATTTAAATTCTAAGTTTATTCTTGGACCAGAGGGAGCCCATCTTAATATTTCTGGTATTTCTGGTTTGGCATCAAAAACTTCGTATGCAATGTTTTTGATGAAGGCAGTTCAGGAACAATATTTAAAAATGCCTGTTGATAGCGAAGAAAGTGTTGCTTTTGTAATTTTTAATGTCAAGGGAAAAGATTTAATGGCCATTCATAGTCCTAATGATTTTAAAGATGATAGTGATGGTGAAAAGGAGAGAGTTTACCAGGAATATAAAGATTTGGGTTTAAGTACAGAACCGTTTAAGAAGGTTAAGTATTTTATTCCTTATTCCAGTAATTCGTCTGCAAAGCAAAGTACATATTTGCCTAAAGAGGATATAGAAGAATATATTAGAGAAGGACAACTACAGAAGTTTAAATATTCGTATGAAGACGATAAAGAAAGTTTGGAAATGTTGTTTGCAGATATAGATGATCCTCAGCAGACCATGGAGGCAATCATAAGTAAGATAATTGATGCTACCGATCCTGATTTTGGAGGTGGTCAGGTAAATACATGGGAAGGCTTTAGAGAGAAAGTTGATGAATTATCACAAAAATCACAGACACAGGGAAGGGGAACACAGCGTAATTCTAATGAAATATCTGTATTAAGCTGGCGTAAATTTAAACGTATTGTTAATAAAGCAATAAAAAATGACGATATGTTTGCAAATCGTGCAGACAGCAGTAGACACGAATGTCGACTTGCCGATGCAATTAAGCACATTTCTAATAATGATGTTTATGTTATTGACGTTGCAAAACTTACAGAAGATAAGCAGGCATTTGTATTTGGAGATGCTGTGCGTACTATTTATAACCTTAAACTTGGGGAATATGATGGCGAGAGCGGAATAAATCCTCCTTCTCGTATTATTGTTTTCATCGATGAGCTGAACAAATATGCATCTAAAGATACGCCGAAGTATTCTCCTATTTTACAAGAGATACTTGATGTTACAGAAAGAGGACGTTCACTAGGAGTGGTTTTATTTGGGGCTGAACAGTTTCGCTCTAACATTCATCAGAGAGTTACAGGAAATTGTTCTACACATGCTTATGGGAGAACAAATTCTATAGAAACATCAACCAAAGATTATAGTAGTTTACCAAGTACATATAAAAATATGCTTACACGATTGGAACAAGGAGATTATCTTATTCAGAATCCAATTTTTCGTTCTTTGTTGAAAATACGATTTCCTAAACCAATCTATAAGCAATTTAAGAAATGAGGGCCAATACAATGAGAGCATACGTTTTTGGCGCAAATATACTAGAAAATTTAACTACAGGAATGTATAAAGATTCCAAAGTTATATATCGTGAATATATTCAGAATGCTTGTGACCAAATTGACAAGGCTTATGACAGAGGACTTTTACGTCCGAGTAATCCGGACAGTTTGGGCAATCTTGGAAGTGGTCGTATTGATATATGGCTAGATACAGATAAACGTACCATTAGCATAGAGGATAATGCTACTGGTATTTGTGCAGCAGATTTTGAAAAGACTCTTGCTGATATTGCAAATTCCGATAAGAAACTTGGCGAAGACAAAGGATTTCGTGGTATAGGACGTCTTTGTGGTCTTGCATATTGTAAAGAACTCGTTTTCACATCTACGGCAGAAGGTGAAAATATTATTTCCATTATGAGATGTGATGCAATCAAGATGCGTGAACTAATAACTGCTAGTGAAGACGGAAAAAAATATACTGCTAGTGAAGTACTTAGTAGTATTTATAAATTTGATTCAAAGAATACAGGAGATAAAGAATCACATTGGTTTAAAGTGGAAATGATAGGCATAAACGATGAAAATACAGATTTGCTGGATTTTACGCAAATTAAAGAGTATCTTTCTTTTGTTGCTCCGGTTCCTTATCAAAACACCTTTCTTTTTCGTGCCGAAGTATATAAACATGCGAAAGAAATCGGTTGTAATATTGATGAATACAATATTTTCTTAAATGGAGAGCAAATATTTAAGAAATATAAAACTATATTTAAAACTAGCAAAGGTGAAGATGAGGTCTTTAATCTTGCATTTAAAGAAATATATGATTCACACAACCACTTATTGGCGTGGCTATGGATAGGGGTATCTCATTTTAAAGCTATAATATCTAAAGAGTGTAAAATGAGAGGGCTACGTTTGCGTAAAGAAAACATTCAGATTGGTAGCGAAGATGCTCTTCAGAAATTATTTAAAGAAGATAGAGGCCAGCACTATTTTGTAGGTGAGGTTTTTGCTGTTTCAAAGGATTTAATCCCTAATTCGCAACGAGATTATTTCAATGAAAATACTGCTCGCATGGAATTTGAAAAAGAAATGCGTCAATATTTTAATGGGGAACTTTCTAAGATATATCATGAAGGTTCTGCAATTAACAGTGCATTTAATAAAATTGATAGTTATAAAAAGAAAAAAGCTGAATTACAAAAGAAAAGAGAAAGAGGAGATTTTGTAGATCAAAATCATTTTCAGGAAGCAGTTGCTGACGTCGAAAAAGCAAAAGTTACAGCAGAAAAAGCGGTTAAAGACATAGAAAAAAAGAAATCAAGAACAGAAAATGAACCAGATTCTGTAGTTGGACAAGTTATTGCGCATATTGAAAAGGAGCGAAAAAAACAAGAAACAGCTAAAGTAGAAAAAACGATTAAAAAGTCTAAACAACCCACCTTAGCAAAGCGGCGTGTAGATATTACATTGCCGACTTATAATAGAAGTGAACGAAAGCTAATTTCTAAAATATTTGGAATTATTGTGTCAGCTACTGGCGAGAAAACTGCTGAAAAGATAATCAGGAAAATAGAGGATGAGCTACAATGAATCGTAAAGTATTATTAATTGAGCCTAATTATAAAAAT
>OGPN01001956.1_pt1 | contig 12621 bp, 10 predicted proteins | sample 1552941 | NCBI WGS metagenome assembly OGPN01 (sample SAMEA2580220, study PRJEB22360) | human gut metagenome | biome: human gut; feature: human-associated habitat; material: faeces | place: Denmark | collected 2008/2010
CAGCCGATACCGACCTGCTCGATGAAGCGCGCCGGGTTATTCGGTCGCTCTAACTATAGGCATCAGGTAGAATTAACCCTATCCGTCAAAGCTGCTCGCTCGCGACAGTGCGCACGAAAGGACATCCGATGATTGGTCGTTACACCCGCCCCGACATGGGAAAGATCTGGGAGCTTGAAAACAAGTTCGCCATTTGGAAAGAGATCGAGGTGCTTGCGTGCGAAGCGCAGGCTGAGCTGGGAAAATCCGGCATCACCAAAGAAGAAGCACAGTGGATTCGCGATCATGCCGATTTCACGGTCGAGCGCATCGACGAGATCGAGAAGGTCACCAATCACGATGTGATCGCTTTCACCACCTGCATGGCTGAATACATCGACGCCGATGTTCCCGAAGGGCAAGAACCGCCTTCGCGCTGGGTGCACTACGGTATGACCTCTTCCGATCTGGGTGATACCGCCTTGTCGTATCAGATCACGCAGGCATGCGACATCATCATCGAAGACATCAAACAGCTCGGCGAAACGTGCAAGCGCCGCGCTTTCGAATTCCAGAACACGCTCTGCGTTGGTCGTACGCACGGTATCCACGCTGAGCCCATGACGTTTGGCATGAAGTTTGGCAGCTGGGCCTGGGCGCTCAAGCGCGCGCTTGTGCGCATGGAGCAGGCTCGCGAAGTGGCAGCTACGGGCGCTATTTCAGGTGCGGTAGGTACCTATTCGAGCATCGACCCTTATGTTGAGGAGTACGTCTGCGAAAAGCTCGGCCTCACGCCTGATCCGCTTTCAACGCAGGTGCTCGCGCGCGATCGTCACGCTCAGGTTATGTCGGCGCTCGCGGTTACCGCTTCTACGCTCGAATCGATCGCGATGCAGGTTCGCCTGCTTCAGCAGTCTGACGTGATCGAAGCAGAAGAGCCTTTCACGAAGGGCCAGAAAGGCTCTTCGGCCATGCCGCACAAGCGCAACCCTATCACTGCCGAGCGCGTTTGCGGATTGGCGCGTGTGGTGAAGGCGAACGCTCAAGTTGCCTATGACGATGTGGCGCTTTGGTATGAACGTGACATCTCACATTCGGGTGCGGAGCGCGTCGCACTGGCAGACAGCTTTATTGCACTCGACTATATGTTCTCCAAGATGCAATGGATGCTCGATGGATTGCAAACCTATCCTGCGAAGATGGAGCACAACCTTTGGCGCACGAAGGGTCTTATCTTCTCGTCGAAGGTGCTGCTCGCCCTCGTGGACACGGGTATTTCGCGCGAGGACGCTTATGTGATCGTGCAGCGTAATGCCATGAAAGTTTGGGAAGACATTCAGAATGCCGTTGATGGGCCTAGTTACCGTGAGCGTCTTGAGGCTGATCCCGATGCGCATCTCTCCAAAGAGGTGCTCGACGAGATCTTCGATCCATGGGATTTCTTGACGCGCAAAGATATCGTCTTCGAACGCCTCGAAGAGCTGACGTTCTAGGCGCTTGGTGCACCATAAAAGGGCACTTTCCAAAACGCCCCGTTTCGCTGTTCAAAGAGCTGGTAAATGCCAGCTCTTTTCATGCGCTCACTCCTGTGACAGTTTTATTGAATTGATTTTTGCAACACAGAGGGTTTTGAAAAGTACCCTTCTTTATGGCGCACCAAGCTCCAGAGATCACCGCTAGCTTTTCACGGCTTAAAACTACGATATCTTAGCGCATCTTTTGAATAATAAACGGGGCGTTTTGAGCACCCCTCTCGTCTGCGCTGCGTTCGATATGCAAGAGAATGCTTATTGGCACGTATGTGCTGCACTATATACGAGTAGTTTGCCAGAGTCTTGTTGCGCTTAGGCGCTGAAGGCATCGCCGGGTTCTTTCGCCTTAGGCGTAAAGATGCGCATGAGTGCGTGATCGTGCTCTCCTTCAACGGTTGTGGTGATCTGGCTGAGCCCCACGATCGTTTTGCACGTACCTGCTGAAACAAGGTATTCCCCATAGGTGTCGGTGTTGTTGGGGATGTCGATCATGAAGAATGTCCGGCTGGCGAAATGGGCACCACAGATTGCACGCGCCGACTTCACCACAAACCAATCCCCGTTCCAAGCAGGCGTGGCAGAGGGCGTGCGACCGAAGCGGAACCACGGCAAATCGCTATAGTGGTAAGGCGTGACGGGCGCCATAGGCGTGTAGGTGCCCAAGTTCGAGATACCATCGCCATAGTTGTAAATATTATCGAGTGCGAACGCGAAGCCGCTCTTGCCATATCCCAGATTGCATGGGGTCATGCGCTGGGGCAGGACCAACTCATCGGCCACAGAGAAATCGGACGCGTTTACTTTCGTGAGTTGGTAGTAAAGAGTCGAGGTATTCATGCGCGGAGCACATACCACCCCTTCGGGCACGCTCACGATCCTGCAACCGAAGGCATGAAGCGATTCGAGCACGGTCTCATAGTTGCTCTGTCCGAAATGGAGTGCGCGCAATTCAGCTTTTTCCTTGGCAAATTCGCCATTAGGATCGGGTATGACCTGCCAAAATGCAGAATTGTCGCATGCAGCGATGGAAGGGGTGACCCAATTGGCATCACCCTCATCGACGAGCAGGATATTGGAGAGCGTAGCGTTTTCGAGCTGCGCGGTGTAAATGCGCCAGGTGTTTTCGAAGATGTTGCACTCGGTCCATATGAGCCCTTCGGTACTGCAACGCACATCGTAGATATCGAATCCCTCGTCGAAGCCCTGCGGTTTCTTCATGATCTCTGCTAGGCTTGCTGATCCAAAATAGTAGAGACGGATGGTGTTGAGTGGATGTGAGCTTTCGGTCGGGCACAAGCAGGCTGCGACGGTGTTATTGTCTGCCCAAACAAGACTGCCGAAAGGCAGGTTCTGGGATGCCGAAAGCCTCCAGTAGTCGTCATAGGGCACTTCGGAGAAATCAGCCAACTCGGTAACGGCATCTTGAGGGACCGAAAGGCTCTCGACCGACGTATTGGTTGAGAAGGCGCTCGAAGCTGCGCTGCTGATTCCTCCCACTGCTGCAATGCCGCCAATAACTCCGGCTCCGATGAGCAGGTTACGGCGAGTGAGCAGCACCTCGGGAGAGAAACGCCCTTCAGGAGTTGCATGTGCGCTGCCGCGTGCCTGTGCTGGACGAGAAAACGCCCCTTTCTTGCGCGTAGTGGGACGCACACGGGTGAAAGAAGAGGTGCTTCCTGGCGCATGAGCGCTTTTTGCCGCCCGACCATTTCGCTTGGTGGGGCGCGCTTTGGTGGTAGGAGTTTTGTTGCTGCGTTTTTGCGGCACGATGCGCTCTTTCATACCTGGATTTGTGTCAATGCGCCCCTGTTCGCTCAACAAGCTAAACAGGAAAAGACGCAGGGCTATTGTGACATTTGAGTGTCAATACATCGAGAGAAGATGCTAATTGCTACAATAAACCCAAATACAGAGTAACGCACACGCAGCGCTTATTCTCTTTGCGTTGCGGGTTTTTGAGCGTTTCCTTCAGATAAGGAGCACAATATGAGCAACGATACACGTCGCATTCTTCTCGTCGAAGATGAAAAGGCCATCCGTGATGCGGTCGCGGCTTATCTTCAGCGTGAGAACTATCAGGTGGTCGCTGTGGCTGATGGCCAAGAGGCACTTGAAGAATTCTCGCGTCACCATTTCGATCTGGTCATCTTAGACCTCATGCTTCCGCGCGTTCCGGGCGAGCGCGTTTGCCGCGTTATTCGCGATAATTCCGATACGCCCATCATCATGCTCACGGCAAAAGGTGAAGTGGAGGATCGCATCATCGGTCTCGAACTTGGTGCCGATGACTATCTGGTAAAGCCCTTCAGTCCGCGTGAGCTTGTTGCGCGCGTGCGCGCACTCTTGCGCCGCGCGCATTCTGAGGCTGAGCCGCAGCGTGAAGTGCTTGAGTTCGGTGAACTTACGATCGATATCTCTGGTCATAAGATCTTGGTGAACGATGAGGTCATCGATCTCACAGCGAGCGAATTCAAGTTGCTCACCACGCTTTGCCGTTATCCAGGACGCGTCTATTCGCGTATGGAGCTTGTGGAAAAGGTGCTCGGCTACGACTTCGAAGGATACGAGCGCACCATCGATTCTCATGTGAAGAACTTGCGTGCTAAGATCGGCGACAATCCGCGTAACCCCAAGTGGCTGCATACGGTTCATGGTGTGGGTTATCGTTTCGAAGATCCTACGAAAGCGAACCAATAAACCACTGCGCATTTGAATAAATAATCTCAATGACAGAGCATTTTAACGTATCTGAAAGTAATGAATCATCCCATTTTCCGGAATTGAGGAAATGGGCAATCGTAGTTCTGTGACAGGAACTGTTTTTAGCAAAATCCGTGGTTTTTCCATGATATCCTGAAATGAAAATGCTGATCAGGATACTTATAAGGTGGTTTATCACCCGGTTCGAATAAAATTTGCATAAATTTAATTTCTTAAGCTGGTTGTATATGAATGCGGAATGATGTATAGTATTTGCGAGAGACACCTTCTTTCGTAAATGTTGCAAATGTTTGTTTAGGCACTTTCATTATACAACACACGGAATCGAGGTGTCTTTCTTTTATGCAAAATCACGAACTTGCTCATTTATAGTAGTAAAAATATTTTAGCATAAACAAAGAAATGCCACAAGAGAAGGTAGTGCTGCAAAGAGACCCTTATTATGGAATAGATACTGGAATCTGAATATTCAAGACCATAGTAAAAGTGAATAAAAAAACATATAAATATTAGATGTAAATTATTGACGTTAACCAAATGGAATTATATAATAAAAATATAATGAAGTTGGGGAAAAGCCTTAGCGCGGAGTAAAAATAGTTTTTGACTTTTAGCCCCTGATATCATATTATAAAAATAATGCATGTTTCCAGTAATATGGAATTAAAAGGGAAATCGGTGTAAGTCCGATACGGTCCCGCCACTGTAAAAGGGAGTTTTTTATCATATATGTCACTGCTGAAAAGGCGGGAAGACGATAAAATGCGATGAACTTAAGTCAGGAGACCTGCTTGCATTAGAAAAGGTTATTTCTTACGGTGTATTAAGAAAGGCTTTATTTTTATACCTAAAATACATTTTAAGAAGAGGATCTTTTTTACTTCAGGAAGGGATGTGAGAAAAGAAAACTTGAATTTTTATACAAATACGACAGAAAGGTAAAAAAGGAATGAAAAAGATAATTAGTTTTATATTGACAATGATTATGCTGCTTACCTGCACCAGTATTTCAGTTATGGCATCTGATGTCCAGAGTGATACAGCAGATCAGGATGAAAAAATGACAATAGGAGTGTCTGTATATAATCTGAATGATGCGGAAGTAAGAGAGTTTAGAAATTATTTTGAAAATTATGTCGGTATGGCTTTTGAAGTTGAGTTTTTATATTCTTCCAGTATAAGCACTGCAGAAGAAGAAATCAGCTTTATAAATGAGCTTCATGAAAGAAATGTAAAGGGAATTATTTCTTTCCTTTCCTCTGATCTTGAAGAAGTTCTTCCGGTATGCGAAGAATATGGTATGTATTATGTGCGTGGTTCAGGAACGATCAGTGATGAAATGTATGAGAAAGTAAAGGATAATCCTTACTTTCTGGGAACGATAGGAACATCTGTTGAAACAGAAAAGGATGCGGCTGCCAATATGGCGGAGTATTTTGCTTCAGAGGATCAGAATAATCAGAATCATTACATAATAGCATGTGGAGGATCTGCCATCGGTAATGAGATGCATCGTCTGAGAACGATAGGTATTCTGAATAAGCTTCAGGAAGCATATGGTCTGTCATATGAGAAGTCTGTAGAAGAACTGGTGAATACGCAGGATACGGAAGAAATTGAAACAGGCAGTGATATTAAGATTACTCTGGTTCCGGGTTATCCAAAAGATCATCTGGATGAAAAGCTGGCTGCTCCGCTGAATACAGGAGAGTATAATGTTATTCTGAGTGTAGTGAGCGCAAGTGATTTTATCAAGGTAATTGATGCTTATGAAGAAGAGAACAGTACAGATGTATTGTTGGGGTCAATTGATTGTTTTACAGAAGATACATACGAAATGTTTAACAAGAAGGGATATAACGGCAAGGAAAGAATCGACTATCTTGTAGGAAAATATGGTGCTATCGTTGCACCATCATTTGTTGCTATGAAGAATGCTCTGGAAGGCTTTGCAGAAGATTACCGTGAAGATGGAAGTGCTTTCCGGCTGCAGCAGTCATTTTGGACAGCGGATTCAGTAGATGAGTTTAATAAGCAGTATGTGTTATCTATTGGAATGTATGATAATACATATAGTGTAGAGGACATGATGGGAGTTCTGAAATCCTATACACCGGAAACAAATTTTGAAGAATTCCAGAAATTTACGGAAAAATAGATAGAAAATAAAAGTCTGAAATAATTGACGTATGCATGATAGTATGTTATGATAAAGAAGTATTCATACGGCCATTTGATGATTTTAGAGATAAGTTCAGACCAGCAGAAGCGTCCTGCTGGTCTGATTAAAAGGGAAATCGGTGTAAATCCGGTACGATCCCGTCACTGTGATAGTTGTTTTTCAGCTGCATACCACTGGAAGATATTTTCTGGGAAGGTGCTGAAAATGGGTAAGCTTAAGTCAGGAGACCTGCTTATTTCTGGTAAAAGAGATTCTTGCGGACGACGAGAAATCCTGATTAAGAGTTACAACTTCATGTGTTGCATATATATGTTTGATTCTTTAACGGTAAGATTTCGTGACGGATGCGGGAGCATCTGTCTTTTTTTCGCTCAAAATCACAGGAATGGACAGTATGAGAAGGAAGAAAAACAACGAAGAAACAAAAAAAGAAAGGAAGTAAAGGATGAAAAAAACAAAAAGAGAATTACTTGTGTTAGCAGCAGCAACAACAGTTGCGTTATCGATGGGAGTCACTGTACAGGCGAAAGGTGATGAGAAGGTTTTAAACTTCGGATGTCAGATGTACACAGATGGATGTGTAAACAGTGCAAATGATGAAAACGGTGGATGGAATGCCATGAGATATGGTATTGCTGAAGCATTATTTAAATTCGATGACAATATGGAAGTTATCCCGTGGCTTGCTGAGAGTTATGAAGTAAATGACGATCATACAGAATGGACGATCAAGCTGAAAGACGGAATTAAATTCTCTGACGGATGTGATTTAACTCCGACAAAGGTAAAAGAGTATTTTGATCACATGAAAGAGGTAGGACCTTCCGGATCTGCCAAACCGGAGAAATATCTGGAATTTGAAGCTGAAGTTACTGTAGATGATGATGCAAATACTATTAGCATCAAAACAAGCAAACCATATGCAAACCTTGTAGGACAGCTCTGCCACCCAACTATGGGAATCACAGATGTAGAACATATTGAAAACTACGATAATGGCATTATTGGAACAGGTCCATACAAGATTGAAGAATTTAATGGTGTAGGTGTTGGTTATACATTAGCTGCAAATGAGTATTATCGTGAAGATGTTCCATATGATAAAATCAATCTGCTGTTCATGGGAGATAACTCTGCAAAAACAATGGCACTTCAGAGCGGTCAGGTAGATCTGGTTGAGAACATTACAAACGTAGCAGATATTCAGGATTTCCAGGACAATGATGACTATACTGTTGACATTGCATCTGGTGTACGCTGCGGATTTGCATGGATGAACTTTGACGGTGTTCTTGGAAACAAAACACTTCGTCAGGCAATCCTGATGGCAATTGACTATGATACAATCTGTAATTCCAGAACAATCGGTGGACTTTATACACCAGGATTCTCCGTACTGCCTTCTACTCTGAACTATGACTATGACAAACTGGAAAATCCATATACTTATGATCCGGAAAAAGCAAAACAGATTCTGGATGATGCAGGAATTGTTGACACAGACGGAGATGGAATCCGTGAACTGGATGGCCAGAATATCAACCTTAGATATATTTCTTATGAAAACCGTCTTCTGAATGACTTTGCAGATGCTCACGCACAGTATCTTGCAGAAATCGGCATCGGTGTTGTTCCTGAATACGGAAGCTCAGATGATCAGTGGAGTAAACTTGCAGCACTGGATTATGACTTTAATAACAATAACTGGATTACTGTTGGTACCGGAGATCCTCTGGCATATATGGCTAACTGGGCAACTGATACCAGCTACTGCGCATACTCCAACCCGGACTATGATAAGTTATATGAAGAATTAAAAGGTGAAATGGATCCGGAAAAGAGAAAAGATCTGATCTTCCAGATGCAGCAGATCCTGGTAGATGATGCAGCGGTTCTGATTGATGGATACTACAACTCATCTATGATCTACAGTAAGAAAGTTGGTTCTGCACATATCCATACAGCAGATTACTACTGGCTGTCAACAGAAATTACTCCTGCAGAATAAGAAAAGTCTGCTAATTGTGAAGTTACTGAATAGTTACAAACAGAAATAAAAAGAGGTGTCTTTTTTGAGTAAAAAGCAAATAATCAAGCGTTTATTACAGATTGTGATCGTATTGATCGGTATCAGCTTTATTACATTTGCACTGACCTTTATGTCACCTGGTGACCCTGTGCGAAATATGTACACGGCAACCGGTGTAATGCCTACTGAAGAAATGGTTCAGGAGACCAGAGAGGAACTTGGACTGAATGACCCGTTTCTGGTTCAGTATACCAGATGGCTTAAGAACTGTCTGAAAGGTGACTTTGGCAAATCATACAGCTTAAATAAACCAGTTACAGAACTTCTTGCAGCCAGATTATGGCCGACTTTGAAACTTACATTAATGGCCATGATCCTTATGCTGGTTATTTCTGTACCTTTAGGTATGTTGTCTGCCATATATAAAGATAAATGGATCGATTATCTCGTCCGGGGAATTACATTCCTCGGATGTGCGATGCCTAACTTCTGGGTTGGACTTCTGTTAATGCTGGCATTCTGTGTTTATATCAATGCATTTCCGGTTATCAGTTCTGCGGGAGACTTTAAGAGTCTGTTTCTTCCGGCTTTGACACTTGCGATTGCAATGTCTTCCAAATATACCAGACAGGTAAGAACAGCGGTGCTGGATGAACTGAGTCAGGATTATGTGATCGGTGCACAGGCAAGAGGAGTAAAGAAATCAAAGATTATCTGGGGCAATGTATTTCCAAATTCATTGCTTCCGCTGATCACAATGTTTGGTCTTTCCATAGGATCACTTCTTGGAGGAACCAGTGTTGTAGAAGTAATCTTCTCTTATCCGGGTCTTGGAAACCTTGCAGTTTCAGCAATCACATCCAGTGATTACAATCTGATCCAGGGATATGTATTATGGCTTGCCCTGATTTATATGGTCATTAACCTGATCGTTGATGCATCTTATGTTTATATTGATCCACGTATGCGTTTAAAGGAGTAGAATCATGAAAAAGAAAAACAGATTTTTAGCAAATAAAACTTTTGTCGTGTTTTCTATTCTTGCAGTCTGTATTATTCTGACAGCAGTATTTGCACCGGTGGTAACCAGAGGGGTTGACCCGTTAAAAGGTTCTCTGGTAGATGCACTGCTTCCGCCATGCAAGGAACATATTTTTGGAACCGACAAAATGGGCAGGGATATTTTTTCAAGAGTTATTTATGGAGCACGTGCATCTCTGTCAGCAACCTTTGGTGTTGTTGCCCTGATCTTTCTGGTGGGAACTGTTACCGGAGTCCTTGCAGGATATTTCGGAGGTGTCATTGATGCTGTTATTATGCGAATTGCAGATATGATGCTTGCTTTCCCAGGACTGGTACTTGCTCTTGCTGTTGCAGGTATTATGGGCGCAAGTATCAAAAATGCGATCATCGCTATTGTAGTAGTAAGCTGGACCAAATATGCGCGTCTGGCACGAAGCCTAGTTATGAAGATCCGTGACAGGGATTATGTATCAGCAGCGATCGTTACCGGTTCCAAAACACCGTATATGCTGTTTCGATATATGCTTCCAAATGCACTTCCTACACTGATCATTACTGCTGCCACAGATATAGGTTCCATGATGCTGGAACTGGCAGCAATGTCCTTCCTGGGATTTGGCGCGAAGCCGCCGGCACCGGAATGGGGTTATATGCTGAATGAAGGAAGAGCGTGTATGCAGTCCGCTCCGTGGCTGATGATCTTCCCGGGTCTTGCTATTTTTGTAGTAGTTGTTGTATTTAATATGCTTGGGGATTCCATCCGTGATATCCTCGATCCAAGAAATGAGTAGGAGGAATAAACATGCTGAAATTAGATAATGTGACAATCTCCTACAAAAATGTTCCAACTGTTCAGAACTTTAATCTGGATATGAAAGAGGGACAGATCGTTTCTCTGGTAGGAGAATCCGGAAGTGGAAAAACCACTGTTATCCGTGCTGTTCTGGGACTTCTTGCAGGTGGCGGTAAGGTCACAGAAGGAAGTATTACGTTTGAAGGAGAAGACCTTTTATCCTATACACCGGAACAGTGGAGAAAACTTCGTGGTTCTGATATTTCCATGATTTTTCAGGACAGTGGTGCAATGATGAATCCGACACGTAAAGTCGGAAAGGTATTTACAGAATATATTCTTACTCATGAGAAAATTTCCAAAAAAGAGGCATGGAGTAAGGGAATCGCAATGCTGGAGCGAATGAGACTTCCGTCTCCGGATAATATTATGGAATCTTATCCTTTCCAGTTATCCGGTGGTATGAGACAGCGAGTTGGTATTGCGATGGGAATGACTTATCAGCCGAAGCTTCTTCTTGCAGATGAACCGACTTCTGCACTGGATGTAACAACACAGGCGCAGATCGTACGTCAGATGATGAAGCTCAGAGATGATTATCATACAGGCATTATTGTAGTAACCCATAATCTGGGTGTAGCTGCCTACATGTCAGATTATATTGTTGTAATGAAGAACGGAAGAATGGAAGACCAGGGAACAAGAGAGTATATTCTGAAAGAATCAAAGAACGAATATACCAGAAAACTTCTGGAAGCAGTTCCATCCCGGGGAGGTGAACGATATGTCTGAAAAAAGAGAAGTCATACTGGAAGCGAAACATGTAACCAGAAGATTTGCGGCATCACATGGACGTACTCTGCTGGCGAACAATGACATCAATCTGAAAATGTACAAAGGCGAAACACTGGGTCTTGTAGGAGAATCCGGATGTGGTAAGAGTACATTTATGAGATTTCTGGTTTCTCTTGATACACCTTCAGAGGGTGAGATTCTGTACCGCGGTACAGATATCACGAAATTAAAGGGAGAAGAACTGAGAAATAACCGTCAGAACATTCAGATGGTATTTCAGGACCCGACCTTATCTTTTAATCCGAAAATGAACATTCGTGATATTGTGTGCGAACCTTTGATGAATTTCAAAAAGATTAAGAAATCTGAGAAGGATGCTGTCTGCAGAAAACTTCTTGAGATGGTAGAATTACCGGGAGATTTTGCGGATCGTTATCCTCACAATATGAGTGGTGGACAGCGTCAGCGTGTTGCAATCGCGAGAGCACTGGCACTGGAACCGGAAATCGTTGTTCTGGATGAAGCAACTTCCGCTCTTGATGTTTCTGTTCAGAAAACAGTAATTGAACTGATCACGAAGCTTCAGAGAGAAAAGAACATCACATTTGGTTTTATCTGTCATGATATTGCACTGGTTCAGTTAGTGGCACATCAGGTAGCCGTTATGTATCTTGGAAACCTCGTAGAGGTTCTTCCGGGAAAAGATCTTGATATGAAAGCAATGCATCCATATACAAGAGCACTGATGGGTGCAGTATTTGATATTAATATGGACTTTTCCAAACCAATCGAGAGTATTGAAAGTGAGGCTCCGAGCCCACTGGATCTTCCACAGGGATGCCCGTTTCAGGGAAGATGTGAGCATTGTATGGATATCTGCAAAAAAGAGAATCCAAAACTTGTGGAAGTGGAAGATGGACACAGTGTTGCCTGCCATTTGTTCCAAAAGGGCAGTAAATAATGAAAAAAGATAGTCTGATCTCTGAAAATATAGGAAAAGCATTATTACTTTTTGTACTTCCACTGATTGCGGGAAGTCTGATCCAGCAGTTGTATACAACAGTTGATGCGGTTATCGTCGGACAGTTTACGGGAAAAGTCGGACTTGCTGCAATTGATTCTGTACATACACTTTTTAAGTTTCCGATTAACTTTATGAATGGTCTTGCAACTGGTGCGACGATTATGATCTCCAGATATTTTGGAGCAAAAGATAAAGAAGGACTGCATTGCGCAGTGCGGACAGCTCTTTTGCTTGCCGGTATTCTGGGAATTATCTGTGCAGCAGCCGGTGCTGTTTTTTCTCCATGGCTGCTTGATATCATGTCTGTTCCGGAAGAAGTTCGTGCAGGATCACTAATCTACTGCCGCATTTATTTTGGCGGAATATGGGCAATGATCCTTTATAACATGATGGCAGGAGTCCTGCGAGCGTTTGGAGATTCTAAAAAGCCATTATATGTACTGGTCGTATGCAGTGTGGTTAATATTGTTGTAGACCTCATACTGGTAGGACTTATGCATACTGGTGTTGGAGGAGCGGCAGCAGCTAAATAATAAGGAGGTT
>OGPN01001967.1_pt1 | contig 12586 bp, 7 predicted proteins | sample 1552941 | NCBI WGS metagenome assembly OGPN01 (sample SAMEA2580220, study PRJEB22360) | human gut metagenome | biome: human gut; feature: human-associated habitat; material: faeces | place: Denmark | collected 2008/2010
ACAACTGACGAAGGGTGGCTTCCTCTTCTACGATTTTGCCACCCACCTTAATTACAGTTAGTTTTTCTCTCATTTCTATTCTAAATACGTATATCCATAAAGTCCCGAACGGTAGTTGGAAAGGAATTCTTTTCCTTCTTCCAAAGAGATTTTGCCTTCCTTTACTGATTTCGTCACCCAAGTTTCGAGCGTACGAACCAGCTTCTTCGGATTATACTGCACGTAGTCCAATACTTCCGCCACCGTTTCTCCGTCAATAATCTGTTCGATATTATATCCTTTCTCGTTCACAGAGACATGCACTGCATTCGTATCACCGAACAAGTTGTGCATATCCCCCAAAATCTCTTGATAAGCACCTACCAGGAAAACAGCTACATAATAAGGTTCTGTTTTCTTCAGGCTATGTACAGGCAGATAATGAGCTACATTACGGGTAGAGATAAAGTTCGCAATCTTACCGTCGGAGTCACAGGTAATATCCTGCAAAGTAGCCGAGCGGTCCGGTTTTTCATCCAGCCGTTGAATAGGCATAATCGGGAATATCTGGTCTATCGCCCAGGAATCCGGCAACGATTGGAACAGTGAGAAGTTACAGAAATATTTATCCGCAAGCAGCTTGGACAATCCTCGGAATTCGTCAGGCGCATGTTTCAGGCCTTCGGCAATCTGATTAATCTCACGTGTGATCGACCAGTACAGGCGTTCAATCTGTGCACGGGTTTTCAAGTCGACAATTCCGTGACTGAACAAATCCAACGCTTCCTCACGAATCTGTTGCGCATCATGCCATGCCTCCAACATTTTATTCTGATTCAACGAATCCCAAATGCCATATAATTCCTGCACCAGTTCATGTGCGTCCGGAGCGATTACTTCTTCATCATCCCATTCGGGTAAAGTGGCAGTCTCCAACACTTCAAAGATAAGCACAGAGTGGTGTGCAGTCAATGCGCGTCCGCTTTCGGTAATAATATTCGGGTGCGGGATACCATTCTTATCGCTGACATCCACCAACGTAGAAATCGAGTCATTCACATATTCCTGAATAGAATAGTTCACGCTGCCTTCGCTGTTGGACGACCGGGTTCCGTCGTAATCAACTCCCAGTCCGCCGCCGATATCCACAAATTCCACTTTGAACCCCATAGCATGAAGTTGGACATAAAACTGTGAAGCCTCACGCAAGGCGGTCTTGATGCGACGGATCTTCGTCACCTGACTACCGATATGGAAGTGAATCAGTTTCAGGCAATCTTTCAATCCCTTGCTTTCCATGAAATCGAGCGCTTCGAGCAACTCACTGGAAGTCAGCCCGAATTTGCTGGCATCGCCACCCGATTCTTCCCATTTTCCGCTACCGGAAGAAGCCAGTTTAATACGAATACCGATATTAGGTTGCACATTCAACTGCTTCGCCATTTTTGCAATCAGTTTCAGCTCATTCATCTTCTCCACAACAAGGAAGATACGTTTACCCATTTTCTGGGCAAGCAAAGCCAGTTCAATGTAACTCTCGTCTTTATAGCCGTTACATACAATCAATGAGTCAGAATCCGTATTAACAGCAATCACAGCATGCAGTTCAGGTTTAGAACCCGCCTCCAGTCCGAGATTGAATTTCTTTCCGTGGCTGATAATCTCCTCCACCACAGGGCGCATCTGGTTGACCTTAATCGGATAGATAATAAAGTTCTCCGCCTTATAACCGTATTCTTCGGCTGCCTGTTTAAAGCAGGACGACATCTTTTCAATACGATTATCCAGAATATCCGGAAAACGCACCAACGTGGGAGCCGCTACATCTCTCAGTTGTAACTCGTCGACCAACTCTTTCAAATCAACAGCTACCCCATCTCTACGCGGTGTAACAACAACATGACCTTTGTCATTAATACCAAAGTACGAGGTTCCCCAACCTGTAATGTTGTAGAGTTCCTCAGAATCTTCAATACGCCACTTTCTCATTTTTCTGTAATTCAGTGTTTTTAGTAAATAATTGGACGGCAAAAATACAGATTTATCTACATGTTGCCAATTAATTAGACATTATTTCTTTCAGTCGGTCCATATATCCGCTGTTTCCGTTACGGGCGTCATAGCGCCGTGCCAGTTCTTCAGCCTGCTGATAGAAATACCGGCGTAATTCGCTGACAGAGTAAACCCCGTCCGCGCGGTAAAGAGGGAACTCCTCCGGCAAAGCCAGATGAACCTCCGGACGCATCTCATACTTCAAGGCCTCCACCATATCACAGGAGAAACGATATTTCTTCAACGTATTGGTACGCAGGCTCCAGTCAATACACCGTTCGGCATACTCCCAGCCGCGCTCCGGATTCGTCATTAAATAATAAGCGATAAACAGCCCCATATAGAGCAACAGATACTCGTCCTTCTCTCTTCCGGCCAAAGCTTCTTCGGCACGTGTACACATATCGGCGGCAATATCCGGCTTACCCGCTTTTTGTGCATAATAAGCAAGCTTCAGGTAAGCACGCAGGTTAGCTTCATAGCAAGTCACCTGTTTGTTAATCAATGGCTGCGCCCGGCTATAAGCCTCATCAAACTTTCCCGTTTCCAGATAATAATCCAACATAAAGTTCAGTTCACAAGCCTCACACGACTGGTCGTCCATTTTCTCCGCCAGCATCTTATCAATATATTCCTTTGCCTTGTCATACTGCCTCATCCATGTGCATTCCACCGACCAGCGCTGATAAAAACTCCGTAAAGAATATCCGTTCCGCAAGATACGGGTCTTATAATCCTCCCCTACCGCTTCCACCTGTTCCATTGGAATCTCCGGAATATCAAAAGTCGAAGACCATATCCATTTATACTTCCACAGCAGATCATCCTCCTTGATTACATCCTTATGATTCTCATAATCATCCAGAATCTTAGAGAACACGGCAATCTCCTCAGTGTCCGCCGAGAGAAGGTTTAGTTCATAAATGAGGTCCAGCCTCATTTCCGTTGCCCATTCCACATCTTCGTTTTCATCAGCGATGCGGATAGCCTCTTTCAACAAATTAGCTTTCTCACGGGGATGCAGGTTTTTATTCTGTGCCTGCAACAGCAGTTTTTGTATTTCAAGTGTGTATTTCATACGCTTTCTTAATTCAGGAAATTTATAAAATCATTCATTTTAGCAGTCATCAATTCACTGAGCGAGTGGTTGAAAAGTTCCATTTCCTCACTGTTCACAGGATACTTGCCCTGAAGGAGTGACTGTACATATAATATATGTACCACATGCTGAAACATTTTATTATCTCCCTGTATTTGCAGTAAAGTACGGACCATTTCATTATCCGCATTAAATGTCAGCGTCGGAGGTATCTGCCTGGTCGTATTGACAGTCCCCAACACAGCCGCTAACGGATTATTGGTACTCTTGGTCGTACTCTCTTTCTCCTCTGCCACAAATATCACCGGAATATCCGCCGGAGTAAAGTGCTTCAACCGGCAGACGCAGCCAAAACGCTTTAACAACTCGTTCGCCTTCGCCTCAAAAGCCCGGAACTCTTTTTTGGCTTCTACCTCCCCAAACTGTTCCAGTAATCTCGAAGGGGATATTTCATCCAAAGTCAGTTCCGGATTCAGGCGGGCATACTTTTTCAACAACGTTTCATCAAACGTATAAGCAGCATTAACCACCAACCATCCTTGTGCTCCTGCAATACGGCGTACCTGCCTGAAATCCTCCAGATTCCTGGTATAACAGATCACATTGTCCGCCGAACGGATACTCCCGAAGCTCCGTACCCCCTTATTCGTCTCAAAAGGAAGATAATCCATAAACAAACGAAGCAACTCATTATCTTCCGAAGCAATCGCCTTGATGTGAAAATGATGCACGTCCAGTATCTTATTAAACATAGCCCGGTTGTTCTGCACCAGTCCCCGCAAATAATCCTTGATAGCCATACCTATCTCCTTGCGGGCATCCTTCAGCAAATCATTGCTTACCAGAGACTCGCGTGAAGCGGTAGACAACAACCCATCCGCATTCACCAGACAACGGATAAAGAAAGCCCACTGCGGCAACAGGTTACAATCATCCTCGCTCAACAGCATACGCTTCAAATACACTTTGTGAGAGTTACGCACAGAAAACTGCGTCCGGAAAGGCAACACATAAAGCACTCCCTCCACCCGACCGCTTTCAGTCCGTATCCGAAAAACATCAAGCGCAGATGATTGAAAAACTTTCGCCCCGTAATCAAGGAGTTCCTTGCGGGTTGCCTTCGGGTCAAGCCATACAGGCGAGGGGATTCCCTGGGGGGTTCCCTGGGGGTCAAGCCATACAGGCGAAGGCGTATTCACCAACTCTTCCTCATCCTGATGATGCAGATAGACAGGATATGGCAACACCTCTCCATAGCCGACCAATATCTTCTTAAATGTATCATATTCAAAAAGATGCATCCAGTCATTCTTGGGATGCAATACCACCTGCGAACCGATAGGACGTTCTTCGGCGGATGACGTCAGTTCATACGTACCGTCCACCTTACCACACCAACAGACAGCCTGCCCGCCCATTGCCGACCGGCTCTCCACCTTGATCTCATCCGTCACTACAAAACAAGACAGCAAACCAATACCAAACCTTCCGATAAAATCATCCGCATCAGGCGTATCCCGTTTCGAGCTTTCCCCGATAACGGTAAGGAAACGATATACCTCCTCCTCTTTCAGCCCGATTCCATTGTCGCGGAATATCACCGTTTTGTCATCATTCAGAAAGACATCAATACGTCCTGCATAATTCTCGTCAATATTGCGCAAAGCTGTAATAGCATCCACACAGTTCTGCAACAACTCACGGACAAAGGTACTCGGATTACTATAAATATGCTCTGACAACAAGGCAATCATTCCTTTGAGATTGACTTGAAACAGATTATTCCCTTCTTTCTCCATGCCTACTTACTATTTTCTCCTCCTTCCGGTGATCTTAAGGGCCTTTTCGTTACCATTTTCAGCAGCCTTCTCGAACCACTCCATTGCTATATCATCGTTTTCTTCCACACCATTTCCCGTCAGGTAAGCGTTTCCTAGTTCAAATTGAGCCTTATCATTATTCTTTTCGGCAGCTTTCATGTCCTGATTATATTGCAAAGCACGGTTACGATATTGACTCAGTAACTCGCTATGCTGCCCATAAACGGGAACAACAAAAAACATTGCCGATATTATTAACTGAAACACTTTCTTTTCTATATTCATAATTCCTTTTTTACATTATAAAATACAGCATACAACGCTGGAGTAATAAACAAAGTAAGTAATGTAGCAAATGTCAGTCCGAACACAATAGCTGCAGCCATACCTGCAAATACTACATCAAAAAGAAGTGGCACCATACCCAGTATGGTCGTTACCGCTGCCATCAATACCGGGCGTACACGTGACACGGTAGATTCAATAATAGCTGTATATGGTTTTACTCCGGTACGAAGCTGAATATTTACCTCATCCAGCAATACAATCACATTTTTAATAATCATACCCAACAATCCCAACCATCCTGCTATACTGAAAAAGCCAAATTCCGTCCCTGTCACCAGCTGACCAAATACGACTCCTATTACTGAAAGCGGCAAAATCAAGAAAGTGATCAATGGCTGACGATAGTTGCGGAACAGGGCTACCAAAATAAGAATCAATAACAATAATGCCAGTGGAAAGAACTTCGTTAATGCAGCCATTCCTTCTTTCTGCGTTTTGTATTGTGCATCCCAAAAGAAAGTGTACCCTTCCGGAAGCTGTATCTTCTCTATCTCGTTTTTTATTTCAGCATGTACTTCCGCCATGGTATGTCCCGGTTGCACGTCACACATGGCCGCCATAGAGAGTTGCCGGTTGTAGGTACGTATCAAAGGATATTCCCAGCCGATACGGATGTCTTTGGTTACCTGTGCCAATGGAGCCGAGTGGATTCCGTTCCACACAGCAAGATCTCCCAATTGATCAAGGTTCATTTCACGGGACATGTCCGACTTCAGCAAAACCGGTACTTTTTTCTCATTGTCACGATAAATACCAACCGACACTCCATCCCCAATCGCTTTTGTTGCCTCCATCATGTTATCTTTACCAATATTCAACTGACCCGCTTGTACCGGTTCATAATCTGTCTGCACCATCATGGCCATATTTCCCCATTCATTACGGGCATTCGCAACTTTCGGATTACGACGCATCACACCAAGCGCCAACTCTGTCAATGAATCCAGTATTGCTTCGTCCGGACCACAGAAACGGGCTTCTATCAATGCCTGTGGCACTGTGCTCAGTTCAAAACGGTTTACTCTCATAAAGACCTCCGGGAATTGCCTGCCTACCGTATCACGAAGTACTGCCTGCAACTCACGTGCCTCTTCCGGAGAACGTGCTTCAACAATACACTGTGCATAATTGGGCTGAGGACCAAAAGACGTATTAGCCAAATAAAAACGCGGAGGGGTTTGACCGATAAATGTAGATACCTGCCGGGTTGTTTCAAAGCTTTCCAAGAAGTCGGATATATCTTTAGTAGCAGCTTCCATCTGCTCTATTTTCGTCCCTTCGGGCATCCACATATCAATCGTAAAATATTGCTTATTGAGTTGAGGCGTAAATCGTTTTGGGATAAAATGAAATCCCCACCCTGAAAGGAATAACAAACCGACCATTACTCCCAACAGAAGATACTTTCGCCGAAGGGTACATTCCAACATCTTCCGGAACCAATTGTACACTTTCCCCTGATAAAGTTCGCTTTTCAGTTCTTCGGGACGAGGGCGTCTCACAAACTGTTCGATAAAAAGCGCGTTTTGCGTAATAGCAAATACCCAACTAAACAGTAATGATACTGCTATTACAATGAAAAGAGACGAAAGCAGTTCTCCCGTAATATCAGGAGAAAGATAAACCGGCATAAATGTCAGAATGGCAATCACCGTAGCAGCAAGCAAAGGTATGGCCGTATCGGATATCGCTTTCATTATGGCATTTCGTTTCCGCATTCCCCGTTCCATATTCATCAACGCCGAATCAAATACCACAATGGCATTATCTACAAGCATTCCCATAGCAATGATAATAGCTGCAAGAGACATACGTTGCAGGGCGATACCATTAGCATGCATATAAATGAGGGTTGCAAAAATGGAAAACACCAGTCCGCTCCCTATCAGTACCCCATTCTTGAAACCAATAAAGAAAAGCAACACTGCCACCACCGTAATAACAGAAATAATCAGATTCAGAATGAAACCATCATTAGCGACGGCAGATTCATAGCCTTGATCATAGATTGGTGTCAGTTTATATCCATCAGGCATCTCTGTATTGATGCGTTCCACTGTCTTCTTTATTATTTCTGAAAAGGCCCAGCCATGTCGACCACATTGCCATCCGCTACGGTAGAAATAGCAATACCCAAGGCAGGCGTATTATTAATCTTCATCAGATTACGTGCCGGACGCATATATTCTTCACTGACATTTGCCACCTCCTTCAACCGAAAGTATTCTCCGGTTCCGGAAATTATTGTCATATTTTCAAGCTCTGCTAAATTAGTGAAACTACCACGTGCTTCAATACGAAGGCGATTATTCCCATTCTCAACAGCCCCTGCATCCACAACCTTGTTTTGTTTATCGAACGCACGGATTATATCCGCTGTTGTTATGCCCGTCTGAGCCATTAATGAAGGCTGTACCAACACCTCGATTACAGGATTTTGAATACCAAAAACTTCTACTTTAACTACATTTTTAATTTTAAGCAATTCGTTTTTTATGTTTTTAGCCTGATTTTCCAGTTCGCGATACGAATGCTCTTCGCCATGTAAGCCATAAAATACTCCAAGAACATCTCCAAAGTCATCGTTCACGACCGAAGTAGTAGCACCCGCAGGAAGCTTGGACTGTGCATCATTCACTTTACGACGAAGCTTATCCCACAACTGTTGCATCTCGTCTGCACGAATTTCTTTCTTGACATATACGGTAATTTTTGATAATCCGGCACGGTTATCCGTTTTCAGATAATATAGTTCGCCCAACGACTGAATAGCCTCTTCAAGTACGTCAGTTACCTGTATCTGTACCTCATGAGGTGATGCACCCGGATAAGCAGTAGTCACAAGTGCCTGCTTAATGGTAAATGGCGCATCTTCCAGTTTACCCATTTTAAAATACGAATAAAGCCCTCCCGCTAATACCAAAAACAAAATCAGCATTGCAAAAGCACGATTCTTTAAAAAGAATGCTACAATTTTTTTCATACCTCTTTGTTTATTTGATAACGCTTACCTCTCGGTCCTCCGAAAGAAACCCATGTCCGCTCAATACTACTATATCACCCACAGAAAGTCCTGATACAACCTCTATTTTGTTATCATTCTTTAAATCCCCTATATTCACAGGAACAGTCTTTACCCGGTTATCTTCTGTCAGTTTCCACACAAAAGTTCCTGTCGTAGGGCGATGACACACTGCCAATTGAGGAATAAAAACGGATTTCTTTTCTACTGTTGAATCACCAGGAAGTGTGATTGTTAGTGTACCACTCATACCACCCAATAATTCATTATTCTGATTATCGAGAACAGCTGTTAACAGAAAAGAAAGATTATTGGAGGTTGTACTTTTAGATACTTCTACATCTGTAGTAGTATAAACTTTATCTTTCAATGCATCAAAGCGGAACTTTAACCCGCTACCTGAGGAGAAAGCAAGTTGTTTTTGCAGAATAACAGCCATATTTTCAGGGATATAAGCCTCTATTTTTAGACGTGAAAGATTTATAAAACTGACCACAGGTTGCGAAGCACGTACCTCCTGATATCGCTCTATATTCACCGTCTGGATATATCCGTCAAAAGGGGCATATAGACGGGTGTCCTCCCATTCATTGGCTGCCGTTTGGTATGCGGCACGGGCTATGGCACAATCTGCTTTTGCTTTCTCATAAGTACTGGCTGAGATATTTTCTTTCTCATACAATGCAGCGATTCGCATATATTCTGCTTCTGCCTGTTGATACACAGCTTCCGCTTTCTCTTTACGTACTTTAAAATCGCGGTCGTCAATAGAAGCGATCACCTGTCCTTTACGGAAAAACTGACCAGACCTGACATCAAAATTCAATACAGGGCCACCTACACGAAAAGAAAGCTCGGTAGACTTAAACGGTTGAGACAGGAAAGTAAATTCTCTGTCCGGTTCACTAACTGCCCGTTCGGCACAAAACACTCTCACTGGCATAGCTTCCTCTTTTTTACTTTTCTGCTCTGTGCTACACGAAGCCAGAAAGGTGACAGTGAGGAAAAGATACATTAACTCCTTCATATTCATTGATTACACATTTTGGGAGCAAACGTACGAGTTAGTTTTCTGAAAAAAAGGAAGAGATATACCGAAACGGAATATTGGAGACTGAAACGGAAAAATAAAGGACTGAGTTACTTACGCTTCACTTTACCGCCCATCTTATTTATCCTCACGATAACATGGAATATAAAGTAACTCCCCAATACGTTGGACTCAGTGTCCCGTATGGAAGTTGCTGTGATAGTACGTGTCAGTGCATTCTCTTGTTGCAGAATATCATAAATCTTGAATCGCAACAACAGCTGTTTCCGTTTGAAAAAAGATTTGGAGAGTTGTGCGTTCCACATCAGATAATCATTGCCCTCATTTTGCCCGTATCCCGAACGCAGATTCCACACAGCATCACTATACACTTCAAAACCCCAGGGAAGATAGCATTGTACATTCATTCCCGCCTGATAGTTAAAGGTTTCTGTACGAATACTTTTCACATTATTGTATGAGTTATTGTAGACAACAGAACCCCGGGCACCCATTTCAATCTGTTTGGTTCGATAAGTAAGATTAAGTCTCTCGCGTACTGTCAGATGGCGGACAGAACTCTTTTGCGGCTCTTCTTTATTAAGCGTAGTATATCCGTTTTTATTACTAAACCGAAGTTGGGAATACGTACGTACCAACCAATTCTTATTCTTGAAAGGAGTACTCAGTGAAAAAGAGCCTTGTGCTTCCCAATTACCGTTCATGTTGACTGGTATAGTAGTACGTCCACCGGTTTCACTATCATAAGTAACCTGATTAGTGACGCTGTTCAGCGTATTCTCAGCGGTAAGTTGCAACACCATATTGCGTTGATACTTCACATTATAAGAATTATAATTAAGATTGAAAGTATTGGTATACGATGGTTTCAGCGAAGGATTACCCATACGGATATTCAACGGATTAGTTTGATCAGAAATAGGTTGCAAATCACGGACAGAGGGTTGACGGCTCTTTCCACGATACGTTATTTGCAAACGCGTACGTTTGGAAAACTTATACCGGAAACTAACGGTCGGTGAGAAATTGAGTACACTTCGGGGGAGACTGTATTTCAATACATCCAATACATAACTATCACTAACGGACTTTTGTGGTTCAAGATCAACCCCTACGTTATAGTTATACGTTTTCTGTGTAGTGCGGACCGAAAGATTAACGAGGTGATTGGAATATTGATTCTCAAAACAGTTACTATTCAGCGTATCCGGATCTTCTGTAAAATCTTCCAATTCCTTATTCCAGTTATAAGTTTTACGATCAGAGTTCGATGTACGATGCTGATAACTATAACGAAGTTGCAGAAAGTGTGCCCAAGGTAACGGTTCTACATATACCAATTGAATACGATAATTATCCCCATCCGTCTTATTATCAATCTTCTGATTCAATATTTTCTCCGTACCAGTTTTAAAATAACGGGTGGTGGCATAATTCAAACGATCTGATGTAGAAGCATTTGTACCATAATCCAGTTTCAAAGCAACATTACGCCCTCTGGTATTCAGTTTACGGTTCACCTGCAACATCAATGCCAGACTGTATTGCGAACTCTCCGACCAGTTGGAGGACTCTTTTTCGTTCAGTTCTTCCTCTCCCGACCAACTCTTCTGATAACTGGCTCCTCTACGGTCGGCCGTTGAATAGCGAAACGTAGGACGGAATATAAGATTGGTTACCGTATCTATCTTCCATTCCAGATAGGCATTTCCCGTTACTCCGTCATTTCTGTTTCGACTACTGCTCGTACTGTTGGTTATAGACTTTTCCGCTTTCATAAAATTATCGGTCAGCGTCTTACTCTCCTCCTCACGATCCGTTCCGGAATACTGTACATTTGATCTGAATTTAATATTCCCCCAATCTTTACTGAAGTTAAATCCCAATGAACGGGAAGTCCCCATTCCTGCCCTGCCACGGGTATTTCCAGTGGCATTGGATGACTGTTGCTGAAGTTCCGAAAAGCCCTGATTATTTGTATTGTTCCAATTAGCAATCACTGTGAGCTGGGAGTTCTCACGAATACGGTTCATCGTATTCGCCACTTCATAACGTTCTTTACTTCCCATACCACCAAGAAAATTATCCATCCAACCTTTCTTCATATCCTTCTTCACAGAGAGATCGAGAATCATCTCTTCCTCACCGTCATCAATTCCTGTAAGACGCGCCAGATCAGACTTCCGTTCGTATGCTTTCAACTTCTCCACCATTTCCACCGGAAGATTCTTCAATGCTGCCTGTGGATCATCCGAAAAGAATTCCTTACCATCCACCAGTATCTTTTTCACTTCCTTTCCCTGGATCATCAGCTTACCATCCGCAGTAATCTCTCCTTCCGGTAACTGCTTCACAAGTTCCTCGAGCATGGAACCTTCAGGTGTACGAAAAGCTGAAGAGTTATATACTGTCGTATCATTCTCTGTAACTGCCATCGGAGCCTTGCCCGTAATAACAGTTTCTTCGAGCATAAACCCATCGGGAGCCAGACATATGTCACCGATCTTCCTGTCACTATAATTCAAGGTACGGTCTATTGCCGTATAACCGACATAAGATACATGAATGGATATTTTTACTGCTTTCCGGGCAGTGGCAGAAAGAGAGAAACGACCGTCAGCTCCAGTAGCTCCTCCGGTAATAAACGTACTATCGGGCAATACATAGATCTGAACAGCAGCATAAGGTACCGGTTCGCGGGTCTCTTCGTCAAGAACACGTCCGGTAAACACCACTTTACCGGACTGTGCCTTAATCTTCATTGTTGTGCATGTTAGTTGTAATACACAAAAAATTGAAAGAACCTGAAAGCAACCTATATACCTACTTATATTCAATGGACTTGTATTAGATGTTATTGTTGAATAGTTCCGCCGTTTAAAGGTTAGAGTTTGTAAAGATGATAAGGTTAAAACAGAAGTATTATTTTTAAGTTTTATTAAAACATTCAGGTTTCACATGTACTCGACTGTCGTAATTATAAGTTAAACTTAGGGTTAAAGCTCCTTCAGAGTTGAATACCTGATCAAAAAAGAGCAAATTCAGTTGACAAGGAGGCGAGTTAACAAGGAAACAAGGGACTGTACTATGTTCGCGAGAAACCCAACTAATACGCCGGAAGGCCTCGTCCCCTCGTCAACTAACTCAAAACCGTTGCTAAATGAATCCATCTACGGAATGAAAATCAATAAAACAGTGACAAAAACACCTTTTAA
>OGPN01001975.1_pt1 | contig 12548 bp, 10 predicted proteins | sample 1552941 | NCBI WGS metagenome assembly OGPN01 (sample SAMEA2580220, study PRJEB22360) | human gut metagenome | biome: human gut; feature: human-associated habitat; material: faeces | place: Denmark | collected 2008/2010
GTTGGGGAGCCGATGCGCTGGCACTGATGCACGACTATGTAGTGACCATGATGCTCTATGTGCTGTATTTGACCTATGCCATTGCTGCACTTGTTACTATTTACGCCAGCCTACAAATCTTCATCAAGATGAATGCCGGCGAGGAAGGTATCGTCAAGGAGATACTCATGGTTGTGGGAGCCTGTATGTTCATGATTGGAGCCTCTATCGTGTTCCCAGCTTTCTTCGGCTATCAAGTTTAAAAAATACTCATCTGCGCAGAGAGTACCATAATGTCTAATTAAAAACAAGAACGAATGTTGCAAAAAATTAAGAAAATGATGAAGGGCATCTGCTCTTCCGAAAGAATCAAGATGCTTTCATTTATGCTGCTGGTCGGAACGGTGACAGCTTTCGCCCAGAACGCGGCCGGTGACTACTCCGCCGGAACGACCGCCCTCGGCACGGTGACGGACGAAATCGCCAAGTACGTGCCGTATGTAGTGAAACTGTGTTACGCCATTGCCGGCATTGTGGCCGTTGTGGGAGCAATCAGCGTGTATATCAAAATGAACAACGAGGAACAGGACGTGAAGAAGTCTATCATGATGATTGTAGGAGCTTGTATCTTCCTGGTAGCTGCTGCACAGGCACTTCCGTTGTTTTTCGGTATCTCCGCTTAACGGCGCATGGGAACCCAAACGGACAACAGCCGCTACACGGGGTACCCACTGTTCAAGGGGCTTCAACGGCCTCTTGAACTGATGGGACTTCAGGGGCGGTACATCTATTGGGCGGCCGGAGCTGTCGGCGGGGCCATTCTCGGCTTTATCCTTGCCTACTGCCTGATAGGTTTCCTCGCCGGACTGCTCACTTTGGTGGCCTCTCTCGCCGTGGGTGCCGGATTTATCCTGCTGAAACAGCGCAAAGGGCTGCACAGCAAGAAGAACGATAAAGGAGTATTCATCTATGCTTATTCAAAAAGGAAATGACAATAACCGTAGTTTGTAGAAAAAGTAAAATTGCTTGGCTGTTTCTTCCATGTGTCCTACTGCTCGCATCCTGTGGAAAACGACAGGTAACGAAATCCGCCACGGTAGAAGCGCAACAGACAGCCGGTAAAATTCGGCAAGGCTGGGCTACAGCCTGCCGTCCGTTGACAATCACTTCAGAGGGAATGGAAACAGGACTGCCGGACATCGGGGTGTATATGCATCTTGCGGACGCCACAGACACGGAACGGAACGCCTTTTACGGAGTGCCGTTCATTTATGATAACGGGCGTTATGTGGCGCAGAAACATCATACCGTGACCGCTGACACGCTTGCCGCCATCTATGCCTGTTTCCCTTATCGGCAAGGACTTGCCGCAGATGATAGTCTTGTACTGGCTGCTCCTTTCGGGGAAAACCTGTACGCTGTGGAAACGGCCCGGCATATCGGCAAGGAGATTTCCGTGGAAATGGATTGGCGCAGTTCAATGGTGCTACTCTGCATCGGATGCGAGAGTGACCGGTTGCAAGAGCGGCTGGATGAACTTACGCTTACGGGGGAGAACCTTTGCGGACAGGCTGTCTATCAGCCTTACTTGGGTAAATGGAGACCTGTGGGCAAAGGAGGCACGTTGAACGCCACGGATGCGGACTGCCTGTTGAACAATGGCCGGAAACATGACTTTTATCTGGTGCCTACCGATACGGAAGGCGCGGTGACGATTGCCGCCACCATTGACGGACACCCATACGCCGTGCGGACAACATTGCCTCCCATGCAAGCAGGAAGCCTTGTAAGGCTAAACCTGCACAAAGGCAAGGAAGGATTGGCGGTGAATGGCAGTTGGGTGGAAACCCGGCGTAAGCTCCGCTACCAGCCTGTGCAGCGTGTGGATTCCGTGGAAGTGGGTCACTACCTGCAAAAAGACGGTGGGATATGTCCTCAACGTGACAGCAATTCAATTGCCATGGTAGTGGAAACGGACGGGAGGCACGGCAAAGCGGTGGCGTTGCGCGACAGCGAGGGTCGGTATTGCTATTCGGGAAAAGTTTTGACTTCCGGTAAAACTTTCCAGACCATTGATGGTAAACGTAAAGAGGGAGTCGTCAATCCCAGGCAAACGGATGAAATCATCGATGAGAACAAACTCATCTTTACTTCGGGAATGCCCTACGGTGAGCAATGCGCCTTCGGCTATGCAGACGGTGCCGATCTTACCCAAAGGCTGATTGACAAGTACCGTCAAACGGAGCATGCCTACCGAAGGAACGGGAGGCTGCTCGCCAGGAAAGAAATGCTTGCTGAAGTGGAGCAGCATCCGGGAAGCTATGTGCCGTCACTTGCGGAACTGGCACAGCTCTATCATCACCGGCAACTCGGAGAAACAGTCGGCTGTGAACCGATGCGAGGAGAATACCTGACCGTCAGCGAGAGTTCGGACAAGACCTTTTATCTGATTGACATGGAGAACGGTATTGTGACCGGAACCTTGTCAAAACAATATGCCAGCTTACGGCTGCGGTTATTTTATCTATTTTGATTCACCTAAAAAACAACACAAATGAACAATCTGGTAATATACAACGAAGCGGAAATCAACTCAGTGGAAATCTGCGTGCTTCCACCTTTATTCAAAGTAAAGGTAGTTATGGACTCCGATACCGATGCCACTGTGACGATTACAGACATTAACGGTGCAGAGGATTTTGCATCCGTGTGCATTGAAACGAACCGGAAGGAGCTTTCCGATGTACAGTTCACCGACAAGGAAAGGCTGTATATCGGTCGGGAGGTGGCACGCTGTATTGCGGCAGACATCGCCCTGTTTGTGGGACATGGCATTGTGCCTTATGAGTGCTACGATGAGCATCCTACGTTTGACCTGTTCAAGTTTTCGGATAAATGGGAGAATGATTTAGCTTTCGGAATCCGAAAGGTTTATTTCGCCCGATGTGACGGAAGCCAAAAACAATAACGCCCATGACGATTTATATTCTACTGATTCTTGCGGCTGTAGGCACGGGTATGGCCATATCGGTATATGCCTTTGGCACAGGAGGAAAGCGCAAGCGCATCTTCCAAGACATTTACTTCTCCGTGGAAGACAACGAGGGTGTCGGCGTGGTATATACCAAAAACGGAGAGTATGCGGCTATCCTGCGCATGGAGAACCCGGTGGATAAATACTCCGCTGACATAGACGGGTACTATGAATACACCCGGCTGTTCACCGCCATTGCCCAAACACTCGGCGAAGGGTATGCGCTGCACAAGCAGGACATATTCGTGCGCAAACCGTTCTGTGATGAGAGCGAAAGCAAGCGCGAATACCTGTCCGAATCCTACTTCCATTACTTCAATGGCAGGGAATATACGGACAGCCAGACCTATCTGACCGTGACGCAGGAAGCGCAAAAGAGCCGCCTTTTCTCTTTTGACGGCAGAAAGTGGCGTGACTTCCTGGTGAAAATCCGCAAAGTGCAAGACCAATTGAAGGATGCCGGTGTACGTGCCGAATTTCTGACAAAGGAAGATGCCAGCGAGTATATCGACCGCTATTTTGCCATGGATTTTACCCACAAGACACTCTCAATGAACAATTTCAAGGTGGATGAGGAATGTGTGCGCATGGGTGACCGGAAATGCAAAATATTCTCACTTGTGGACGTGGACAGCATCAACCTGCCCAGCTTGGTACGTCCCTTTGCCAACATCGAGGTGAACAACACGCAGATGCCTGTTGATGTGATGGCGGCCATTGACCAAATCCCGGAAGCGAGGACGGTCGTTTACAACCAGATGATTTTCATTCCTAACCAAAAAAGGGAGCTTGCGCTGTTGGAAAAGAAGAAAAACCGCCACGCAAGTATTCCCAATCCGGGCAACCAAATGGCCGTGGAGGACATCAAGCAGGTACAGGAAGTCATGGCCAGGGAGGGAAAGCAACTAGTCTATACGCACTACAACCTGGTGGTGTGCTGCGACAGTGATGCCGACCTGCAAAAGCCCACCAATCATCTGGAAAACACGTTCGGACGTATGGGCGTCCATATCTCCAAGAGGGCTTACAACCAACTGGAACTGTTCGTCAATTCGTTTCCGGGAAACTGTTACGGCATGAGTGCGGAGTATGACCGCTTCCTGACGCTGGGCGATGCCGCCGCCTGTCTGATGTACAAGGAAAAAATACAGCACAGCGAGGACACGCCGCTGAAGATTTACTATACGGACAGGCAGGGCGTGCCGGTGGCCATTGACATTACGGGAAAAGAAGGGAAACACAAACTGACGGACAACTCCAACTTTTTCTGCCTGGGGCCTTCGGGAAGCGGCAAATCGTTCCACATGAACAGCGTGGTACGCCAACTACACGAACACGGAACGGATGTGGTGATAGTGGATACAGGTAATTCCTACGAGGGATTGTGCGAATATTTGGGTGGGAAGTATATCAGCTACACCGAGGAAAAGCCCATTACGATGAACCCTTTCAATATCACGAAGGCGGAACTGAACATCGAAAAGATAGACTTCCTGAAGAACCTGATTCTGCTGATATGGAAAGGTTCGGATAGTAAAATTTCGGAACTGGAGTTCCGTATCATCGAGCAGATTGTGACAGACTACTACGATGCCTACTTCCACGGTTTCAAGGGCTATGACCCGTTGCAGCGTGAGACCCTGCGCAAGACACTGACCGCCGCCGAAAAGCGCAAGGGTACGTGGAGTGTGGAGGAAATGGCGACACTCGGTAAGAAGATTGATGCGAAAATCAAGTTGCTGGAGGAACGGCGAAAAGCTTTGGCGGTGGCTTCGCTGTCGTTCAATACCTTCTATGAATACTCTTGTGAACGGTTGGAGCTTATCTGCCTAGAGAACAACATCACGGAAATCGACTACGACAAATACGCATACATGATTCAGCCTTTCTACAAAGGCGGCAACTATGACAAGATTCTCAACGAGAATGTGGATACCACGCTGTTCTCAGAGACCTTTATCGTCTTTGAAGTGGATGCAATCAAGGAAAATAAGAAACTTTTTCCTATTGTCACGCTTATCATCATGGACGTGTTCTTGCAGAAAATGCGTCTGAAAAAGAAGCGAAAAGTCCTGGTAATAGAGGAAGCATGGAAGGCAATCGCCTCGCCACTCATGGCCGAGTACATCAAGTTTATGTACAAGACGGCAAGAAAGTTTTGGGCAAGTGTCGGCGTGGTGACACAGGAGATACAGGACATCATCGGCAGCGAAATCGTAAAAGAGGCCATTATCAACAACTCCGATGTGGTGATGCTTCTTGACCAAAGCAAGTTCAAGGAACGCTTCGACAACATCAAGGCTATTCTCGGACTGACGGAAACGGACTGCAAGAAAATCTTTACCATTAACCGACTGGAGAACAAGGAAGGACGCAGTTTCTTCCGGGAAGTATTCATCAGGCGTGGTACGACCAGCGAAGTCTATGGCGTGGAGGAACCGAGGGAATGCTACATGACTTACACCACCGAACGGGCGGAAAAAGAAGCGTTGAAACTCTACAAGGCAGAACTGAAATGCAGCCATCAAGAAGCTACGGAAGCCTATTGCCGAGACTGGAAACGGTCGGGTATTGAAAAATCGCTGCCTTTTGCACAAATGGTAAATAAGGCAGGCAAAGTATTGAACCTGAAAGAAAAACAATTCTAAAATCATATTATCATGCAAGAAGAAAAATTTATCAGCGAGTTTTGGAAATCCAACGAACGTAGCAATTTCTCCAAGGAAGCAACGGTACTGTTCTTCTACCTTATTTATATTTGGAAGAACGAGAACAAACCAGAAAAGTTCTATGTGCATCCGGCGAGCCTGCTTTGCAAGGTACGCGGATTTACCGTAAAAGATGTGCTGTCAGCCAGCAAGGAACTGCAAGAGCGGAACTACATCAGCTTCACGGCACCGGAAAAGGACTGGTGTTCGGGGGAATACAGCCTGTGTATGGAACGAGCAGGACAAGGGAAAGAGATAACGGCTAACGGCAAATAACCCCTTAACCACCCCCCACCTCGCCATGTATAGAATCCTATTGCTTCTGACCTTAGCCTGCACCTTTGTCTTTCCAACAAGGGCGCAGTACGTGCGTGTAAACTACGACAAGAAAACGGTGGCCGCCATGGTCGCCGCCTATGGGACGGAAACGGTGGCTGAAGCCTACTACAATGAGCAGGTGAAAGCCATACTGGAACGGTACAATGCCGCCGAAATCGCCGCCGCCGGAATTTTTACGTCCAAATTCCTCGACCGCAAAGGATTGACGGAACTGGGAATCTGGAGCAACCAGACGGAGAACCAATACTACCGAAGGATTTACCACCTGGTGAGTGCCAAAATCATGCCAAAGATATGGACGGTGGCCGGGATGATGCTCCGATCGCCCCAGACTGCCCTGTATTGGGGAAGCTACCTGATGAAAATCTGCACGGAAGTGAAAACGCTCTGTATGCAGTTTGAGTCGGTAGTGACCAATGGCAGCCTGTCGTTCAGCAACATCGCTTTCCTGCAACTGAATCCGCAGGTGGCCTCGCTGTTCACCCTGTCGGAGAACGGTGGCATTAATTGGAAAACCTTTCTTGACGACTTGGGCGACATTCCACATAACTTCACCAAAGAGAACCTGAAGGCAGACCTTGACAACCTCTATAACATGGGGGTCAATATCGCCACCGCCGGAACGGAGAACCTGAGCGAACACATCTTGGGAGAGAGCAACTTCCACGACCTGTTGCAAGGAAACGTGACTGCCATTGCCCACGCCGTGGAAAACAGCTACGACCTGTACCAAAGCCTTGACAATTCGGTAGGTAGCACGTTGCTCTCCTTAGTTGGAGGACCGGAGAACGTAGCCGGGCTGTTCCAACTCGACAATTACAATCTGACGGCGTGGATGACCGATTACCTGCGTGAGACGATGGGGCAATACTATACCCAACGGTGGTACATTTACCGCAGGGATGCCGGCCAGGAGGTGCTTTGCGACTACTCCCCTGCCACAGACGACAACAGCGTAATCAATGGTGGGGAATGGACACGCTTCAATACTTCCGATGCCAACTTTTACCCGAATACCACCCAGACCGAACAGGTGCTTAGCAATTCGGAACGATATGCCGGATGGTCGAGGGCGCAGGTGGAACAACTGAACCGCCGAAACGACGGAAACACTTACAGTATCAGCTATTACCGTTCCAGTTATATCATATCCAAAGGAGGCAAGCAGACCAAGAAAGCCTATGCATACAGCATCAAGGTGACGAAAAGCTGGAACCATACAGAAGAAGTGTATGAGGACGTGTTCGATTCATATACCATGGACTTGAACACTTTCAAGGGGCAGCTTCAAGCCCGGCTGTCAGAATACAACGAGAACGAGGAAGGCACCGTGTATTACATCGGCTCCGATGCGAAAAACTACTACCAGGCTACGGATGAAGCGAAACTGAAAGGCAGCGAGAGCGTAATGATAAGCGTGACCTGCCATGAGGGGGTGAGCCTGATTTCAGGCACCACCCAATACAAATGCCGCAGTTGCGGAAGCAGCCTGAACGCACACTCCAAGGAGTGCGTGATGCGGACAACCGTATCGGAAGATGATGAATTGGACTTGTCCGGCTTGGACGAACTGGAACAGGAATACAACGGGGAAGCCGCCGTGCTGCAAGCCCGGATAGACGGGCTGGAGGCGGAAAATGCGGAACTTATCAGGCAGATAGCTTCCGCCACCGTGGAGGAAGCCGCCGTGCTCCGGCAAACCTATAACAACAATAAGAACGAAATCAGCCGGATAGAAACGGAACTCTCCGCCGTGCGCCGGAAGCAGGCGGAACTGGCACAGGCCAAAGAAGAAGCCGCCGCCGACAACGACGTGCCTACCGATGATTACTACCGTATTCCGGCTATCATGCAGGACTGCAAGGCCGCCTACGACCTGACATGGAAAGGCGAAGGTTGGTGGTCGGGCTATACCTACCTGCGTGAAGCTGTCGCTCCGAACATCAACGGGGTGATTACATTCCGTGCCTCCCTGCAGATTGCCCGGAAGCCGAAATACTTCCTCGGCATCAAGATACACCGTGCCATTATGGAAATCAGTTGGGAGCTGACCGCCGAATACAGCGATACGGAGGTGGTGGATATTATCCAGTTTGATCCAGAGAAAAGCGAGACTGAGAAAAAGGACGAAGTGAACAGCCGCCTGTCGGAAATCGCCCGTGAATACCCCTCCTGCAAGATAAGCACGGAATACTTTCGAAGCGAACCGCCGGAAACGGACAATACTGGCGATACCTATCACCTGCTATGGTCGTCAGACCGGCTGGAAATCGCCCGCCAGGTACATACAAGGCTGAGCCATATCTATGCCGACCTGGTATCGCTGGAGAAAATGATGCACTACAAGCTCTCCATTGTGGACGTGCTGCGTGATGCGGCTCCCTATATCAATGACGAACGGGGCAGGCGGCTGACTTTAGTGGAACAATGCCGGAAACGGTGGTTGCACGGGGCGGCTGAAAACCTGCACTCCGTGGACTACAACGGCAAATACGAAGATGAAGAAAGGGGGAACGGAAATGAATGACCGGACACGATACCTACTCCTGTTGCTGTTGGCGGTGCTGCCCACCGTAGTAGTGAAGGCGCAATGGAACTTCGACATTCCTGTGGTGGAAGCCTATATCAACGACCACAAGCAGCAACGGAGCCTGTTGCTGGCACGCTCCACACTGGAGCTGAGCAACCAACTGTTGCATGAATACAGCAGCGATGCCGCCGTGGAATACAAGGAACTGAACATCGACCTTGACAAATACACGAGGGCGTTCGATGTGATTGACGTGCTGTACCAGTCGCTCCGTACCTCGCTGAATGTCTATTCTACTTATGACACAGTGAGTGACCGTATCAGGGATTACAAGGATCTGTTGGACGATTATCGGGAAAAGGTATTGGAACGGGGGAAAATCTCTCCGGCCGACACCTTGCTTATCAGCGTGAACCTGCGCTGCATACGGAAGATTACCGATGAAGGGGAATCGCTGTACCGTTCGGTGGCTGACCTTGTGCTGTACGCCACTGGTGCCGCCGCCTGCTCGACCTCAGACCTGCTGTTGATACTGGAGGGTATCAATATCGGACTGGATAACATCGAAGCGCATCTGAACCGGGCATACTTTGAGACTTGGCGGTATATCCAACTGCGGATTGGCTACTGGAAAGAGAGCATTTATCGGAGGCAAAGCAAGCTGGAAATCATAGAGGGGGCGTTTGGACGGTGGAGGGAAGCCGGTCTGAATCCGGAAACGAAATGAAAAATTAAGAATAAAGAATGAGGAATCGGACATGAAGAATCGGAAGATGGGGAAAGGAATTTTAGTAGTGGGGCTTGTGCTCTATGGGGCGATGGATGTGGTGGCGCAAAGCGTGACCTATAGCCACGATGCTGCCAAGATGAACCAGATAACGGTGGGTGAAATCGGCTCCGGGTCGCTTACGCCCGGACTCTATTACCAAGCGTTGCACAAGTCGTACAGCAAGAGTGCGGCGAGCAAGAACAAACTGTCGTACCGTACCCTTGCCGGGGTGAACCTGTATAACCAGGTGGATGAAGCGGAAGCGTTGGACTCGGCAATGGTGGCACGGGCGAAAATTGAAGCCCTGAACGTGGCTGACCGTAGCGGCGGTGCGCTCGATGTGGCTTGGGCAGCGGAGGGAGGAAAGATAACCGACAAGATGGGTGACTTTGGGCGGAACATCAACCGCATCCTGCAAACAGGCGGCAACGGTGATGACCAAAGCTATTGGAAGGAGCATTACCAGATGTTCCAATGCGCCATAAGAGCCACGCAGGACGCTTATATGCCCAATGCCCAGCGCAAGAAACAATACCTGCGCATCTATACGGATGTGGCAAGGAAGAACGAAGAACTTATCCGCTACCTCGTCCGGCTATCCAACGCACGCAAGACCTCGGAACTGCTTGCTGCCACCAATCAAATAGAAAACCGGAAAGCGCAAGTAGTGGCTGCCGCCATGGGGCGGTGGCGTTCTGCCGGATGGACTACCGTGGATGGCAGGGAATGAAAAAGGAAAGGGAAAAAGAATTTATTAACTCTATAAATAATGACAAACATGAATCATCAAAACCAAGTGTTCAATCATCCGCAATTCGGGGAGATTTGTACCGTTCAACAGGAAGAAGGGAAAGTGTTGTTCAAGGCTAATGATGTGGCCCGTTCTTTAGGGTATGCAGAAGCTGCAAAGGCCGTCCGTACCCACTGTAAGGGGGTGTCCGTTTTAGACACTCCCATTGAGAATCAATACGGTACGGTTGTAATGCAACCTACCAAGTTTATCAGCGAATCCGATGTATATAGATTGGTGATGCGCTCCAAACTTCCGGAAGCTGAAAAGTTTCAGGACTGGGTCTGTGAGGAAGTGCTGCCTGCCATTCGGAAGGACGGGGCTTACCTGAGCGAGAAAGCCCTGCAACGCGCGGTGACAGACCCGGAGTTCTTTATCGGACTTGCCAATGCCATTCGGAAGGAGAAAGAGCAACGGCTGGAGATAGAGAGCTGTTGCACGGAACAACAGCTTTTGATTGACCGCCAAAAGGAAACAATCGAGGAGCTTGGCAAGCGTTCCGCTTACGCAGAGACCGTATTGCAGAACAAGGACTTGGTGGATATTACACAGATTGCGCAAGACTACGGTCTTTCAGGACGCCGTCTGAACGCTATTCTCCATGAAAAAAGGGTGCAATACAAGAGCGGCAAGCAATGGATTCTCTACGCTCCCTACAAGGGGAACGGGTATGTGGGTAGCGAAACCTCCCAGTTGGAGAACGGTAAGACCGTGATGCGTACCCGGTGGACACAAAAAGGCAGGCTATTTATCCATGACTTGCTGAAAGCGGACGGCATATTGCCGGTACATGAGATTGAAACGGAACAAACGGAAACATCCTCTAATATCCAGTAATGTATGGCAGACAATATCTTATCGGATTTCGGCATTGACATTCTCGAAGAAGAAATAGATGATGTGATATTCCAGACCAATGAGTTCCTGTGCGATGCGACTTTCACCGGCTCACAAGGGCCGTTTTGGTGGATCCTCCAAATGTGCATGGCGTTGGCAGCACTCTTTTCCATTATTGTGGCGGCGAACATGGCTTATAAAATGATGGTGAAACATGAGCCGCTGGACGTGATGAAACTATTCAAGCCACTGGCAATCGCTATCATCCTGTCGTGGTGGTATCCTCCTGCAGATACCGGCATGAACCGGAGCGGAAGCAGTTGGTGCGTGCTGGACTTCTTGTCGTACATTCCGAATGCCATTGGCTCGTACACGCATGACCTGTACCAGGCGGAAGCCACACAGATAAGCGACAAATTCCAAGAGGTGCAGGAATTGATTTATGTACGGGACACGATGTACACGAGTTTACAGGCACAGGCGGATGTCGCCCATTCGGGGGTGAGTGACCCCAATCTGATAGAATCTACCATGGAGCAGACCGGAGTGGATGAGGTGACGAATATGGAGGTGGATGCAAGCCGACTCTGGTTTACCTCGCTGGTAAGCGGTGCAACTGTGTGCATTGATAAAATCGTGATGTGTATTGCGCTGATTGTCTTTCGGATAGGCTGGTGGGCAACCATATACTGCCAGCAAATCCTGCTCGGTATGCTGACGATTTTCGGACCGATACAATGGGCATTCTCGTTATTGCCGAAATGGGAAGGTGCATGGGCAAAGTGGATGACACGTTATTTGACGGTGCATTTTTACGGAGCCATGCTCTACTTCGTTGGTTTTTACGTGCTGCTACTGTTCGACATCGTGCTGTGCATACAGGTGGAGAACCTGACGGCGATAACGACAAGCGAGCAGACGATGGCAGCTTACCTGCAAAACTCCTTCTTCTCGGCGGGCTATCTGATGGCGGCAAGCATCGTGGCCCTAAAATGCCTGAACCTCGTCCCCGACCTTGCGGCATGGATGATACCGGAGGGTGACACGGCGTTCTCAACCCGAAACTTCGGCGAGGGCGTGGCGCAGCAGGCTAAAATGACGGCAACAGGCGCAATGGGTACGGTAATGAGATAACAAAGTAACGATAAATATTCAAACAAAATGGTCATCAAGAATTTAGAGAACAAAATCAAACTGGTCGGAATTATTTGCACCGCCTTTCTTGTGGGCTGCGTCATCATCAGCGTGTCGAGTATCTGGACGGCCCGCACGATGGTTACGGACGCTCAAAAGAAAGTGTATGTGCTGGACGGCAACGTGCCCATACTGGTACGCCGCACGACAATGGAGGAAACGCTCGACGTGGAAGCCAAGAGCCATGTCGAAATGTTCCACCACTACTTCTTTACCCTTGCTCCCGACGACAAGTACATCCGCTACACGATGGAGAAAGCGATGTACTTAGTGGACGAAACGGGCTTGGCGCAGTACAATACGCTCAAGGAGAAAGGCTTCTATTCCAACATCTTGGGAACGAGTGCCGTCTTTTCGATTTTCTGCGA
>OGPN01001981.1_pt1 | contig 12531 bp, 10 predicted proteins | sample 1552941 | NCBI WGS metagenome assembly OGPN01 (sample SAMEA2580220, study PRJEB22360) | human gut metagenome | biome: human gut; feature: human-associated habitat; material: faeces | place: Denmark | collected 2008/2010
CACCTGCATCACCTGCTAACTTACCACCCTGGATAGAAGCACCGATTGCTACACACTCATCTGGGTTCAGTGTCTTAGACGGCTCCTTACCAGTCAGTGCACGAACCTTATCCTGTGCGGAAATCATACGTGTTGAACCACCTACAAGAAGAACCTTAAAGCCTCTTCCTGCCAGTGTCTGGGCATGTACCACTGCATTGGTAACAAATACTGCCCTTGTAATCTTAAGAAACTTCAGCATATCCCCAGTAGTAGTACCTGCATCAATATAGACAAAATCCTCATCCTGGATAAGACCTGCTGCATATTTTGCGATCCGGTCCTTCTCCTCCAGCTTCAGTCCCATTTTCTCGGCAACTGAATATTCATATGCAGTTACCCGCTCCTTCAGTTCCACGGCACCGCCGAAAACTTTCTCCAGCTTGCCTTCCTTATCCAGTGCAGTGATATCTCTTCGCACTGTTGACTCTGATGTATCTAAAAGATCCTTCACTTCTGTGACAGTAATACTTCCTTTCTCTCTCAGAAGTTCCAAAATGATCTCATGTCGCTGCTGTGTTAACATTCTTTTCCCGCCTTATAATCTGTAACATTGGTTTCCAGAATGATCTTACGCAGTGGAAGAATACTTCCTGGTGAAACAGAAAGTTCGTCCACACCCATTGCCAGAAACTCTTTTGTAAGTGACTGGTCAGCACCAAGTTCTCCACAGATTCCCGCCCAGATACCAGCCTTATGGGCATTCTCCACAACCAGGGAGATCATGCGCAGCACTGCTGGGTGATGAGGATCAAAAAACAGATCAAGCTGAGGATTCTGACGATCGATTGCCATAGTATACTGGCTGAGATCGTTGGTTCCGATGCTGAAGAAATCAACCTCTTTCGCAAGATCATCACTGATGATTGCTGCTGCCGGAGTCTCAATCATAATTCCCTGTTCCGGATTGCCAAACTCTACGCCCTGAGTGGTAAGCTCCGCTTTCACTTCCTCTACGATTTCCTTGATCTTACGCACTTCCTGTACGCTGGTGATCATAGGATACATAATTGCGATCTTGCCAAATGCACTGGCACGGAATAAAGCACGAAGCTGTGTCTTGAAAATCTCCGGTCTTGTCAGACAGATACGGATTGCCCTGCATCCCAGTGCCGGATTCTCTTCATGCTCCATGTGGAAATAATCGCATTGCTTGTCTGCACCAATGTCCAGTGTACGGATGATCACTCTCTTACCTGCCATAGTCTGTGCAACCTGTCTGTAAATCTGGAACTGTTCTTCCTCTGTTGGGAAATCTTCTTTCTCCAGATAAATAAACTCACTTCTGAAAAGACCGATTCCACCGGCATCATTCTGAATGACTGTTGCCAGATCCTTGATGTTGCCAATATTAGCGTACAGCATTACTTTCTGTCCGTCAAGAGTAACGTTCTCTTTTCCTTTAAGGGTCAAAAGAAGCTGCTTTCTGGAAAGATCTTCTTCCTGGCGCTTCTTCATCTCTGCCAGAGTCTCCTCATCCGGATCTACATAAAATGTACCGTTTGCACCGTCTACAATTCCAAGTCTGCCATCAATCTCACTCTCAAGAGGCACGGAAGCATTTACAAGTGCAGGAATCGCCATGGTCCTTGCAAGAATCGCTGTATGGGAATTCAAGGAGCCTTTCACTGTAACAAAAGAGAGAACTTTATCCTTATCCAGCTGTACAGTCTCTGATGGCGCCAGATCCTCTGCCACGATGATCTTCGGCTCGTCTGCATCTACAGCCCCTGTCTCTTCTCCATTTAAAATGGTAAGAAGCCGCTCAGAAATATCACGAACATCTGCCGCACGCTCTCTCATATAATCGTCGTCCATTGCAGAAAACATCTGCGCATAATTGTCACCTGTAGTTGCCACTGCATACTCTGCATTTACGCCCTGGCTGCGAATGATATTCTCTACAGATTCATTATATCCATCGTCCTCCATCATCATCTGATGAACCTCGAAGATTGCTGCATTGGCTTCCCCGACTTCTCTCAAGGCCTTATCGTAAAGTCCCTGAAGCTGTTTAATCCCTTCTGCCTTAGCTTTCTCATAGCGCGCCATCTCCTGTTCCGGATCATCAATCTTCACACGCTTAACCTGCTGCTCTTTTTTCTGATATACGCTGATCTTACCGATGGCAATACCACCGAAAACACTTTTTCCATTATATATCTGCATTTTTTCTCTCCTACTTATTTGATCTGCTGACAGGAAACCAAACGCTCCTTCCAGCCTTTCCCGTTCTCGTGATACTCACCAAAATCTCACGCAAATATCACTTTGACAGGCTGTTTACAAACAAACAGGGACATACCCGCAGGTATGTCCCCTTCCTGTCTTACAGAGTTTCCTGCATGAATTTGCTCACTGCCTCATATGCAGCGTCTTCATCTGCACCTTCAAATGTAAGAGTAACCTCGTCACCTTTCTTCACTGCAAGTCCCATAATTCCGAAGATTGCCTTACAGTTCATAGCCTTGCCGCCCTTTGCGATCTTGATATCAGAAGAAAAAGCCTTTACTGCTTTTACAAGCTCTCCTGCTGGACGTGCGTGGATTCCTTCCGGGTCTGTTACAACATATTTAAATTCTCTCATGATTCATTCCTCCATTTTTCTTTTTATCTTTGGTCTCTATTGATTTTCTTATTATTTGATTTCTTTATATCGGATTTCACATTCTGTGTCAATCACTATTCACGATTATGTTACTGTTCATGACCTTCACAATAACACGATTATACCTGCATATCTTTTCCAGACATGAGTTACCATTCATTCCGCAGCCAATATTAGAGCCTGTTTGAACATCCATTGTCAGGCATTTTTCTTTTTCAGAACTCCCAGGAGCACTGCGGAAACAACAGTTCCCACTACCAGTGCACTCACATACTGCACTGCATTTCCCATAACCGGAACTACAAAGATTCCTCCGTGAGGTGCCATTAAAGTACATCCAAATGCCATGGACATTGCACCTGCAAGACCAGATCCAATGATACATGCCGGAAGCACGTGAAGCGGATCAGCTGCTGCGAAAGGAATAGCTCCCTCTGTGATAAATGCAAGTCCCATAATAAAGTTGGTCGGTCCTGCCTCACGTTCTTCTTTTGTAAATTTGTCTTTAAACAGCAGGGATGCGAGTGCGATGGCACACGGAGGAGTCATACCTCCCACCATAACTGCTGCCATAATGTCATAGTTGCCTGCCGCAATAGCTGCTGTACCAAATACATATGCTGCTTTGTTGAACGGGCCGCCCATATCAATGGCCATCATACCACCAAGAACCAACCCTAAAATTACTTTACTTGAATTTCCCATGCCTGTCAAGGCATTATTTAATCCTGTATTGATACCGCCCATGATCGGCTCTACAACGAAGGTCATACAGAGTCCCATAAGAAGTACACCAACAACCGGATAGATCAGTACAGGCGCTATTTTTTCCAGTGCTTCCGGAAGCTTATCACAAACCTTACGAAGTCCAAGGATCAGATATCCTGCAAGGAAGCCTGCAAGAAGTGCTCCGAGGAAACCAGATTTTCCGTTTGCCGCGATCATACCGCCCACAAGTCCAAGTGCAAGTGCCGGTCTGTCACCGATGGCCATTGCAATAAATCCGGCCAGGATCGGAAGCATGAAACCAAATGCGGTTCCACCAATGTTTTTCAGAACAGCCGCTACCGGTGTGATGGTACCAAAGTTTGCTCTCTGGTCTGCAGGAAGGGAACTCAAATCTACACTTAAACCATCGATCAGGAATGCAAGAGCGATCAGAATACCACCGCCTACAACCAGTGGAAGCATATGAGATACCCCGTTCATCAGCTGCATATAGATCTTGTGGCCTGCTCCGCCGCCTGCTTTTGCATTTGAGGAAGAGCTCTGACTGCCTGCTGCTGCATGATATACCGGAACATCTCCGGAAATCGCACGTTCAACAAGCTGGTCCGCTTTGCTGATTCCATCTGAAACCTGACATTCGATGACTTTCTTTCCATCGAAACGATCCATGGGAACCTTGGCATCTGCAGCTACAATGATGCAGTCTGCCTCCCGGATCTCCTGATCCGTAAGTACATTTTTTGCTCCACCGGAGCCTCGTGTCTCTATTTTAATGAAACAGTCTTTCGCCTTTGCTGCTTTTTCCAGTCCCTCTGCTGCCATGTAGGTGTGGGCAATACCTGTGGGGCAGGAGGTAACTGCCAGCAGTTTAGCTCTGGCTCCTTCGGAACTTCCTGTATCTGCCAATCTTTCATCAATATCTTTTTTCTCCTCATCGGCCTTGTCGATGATCTCCATAAATTCATCTACAGAACCTGCGTTGCGTAAGGATTCTGTAAAATTATCATCCATCAGCATTACGGAAAGCTTGCTGAGTACATCCAGATGAATGTTATCTTCTGTATTCGGTGCTGCGATCAGGAAAAGAAGGGTAACCGGCTCATCATCCAGTGCCTCAAATTCCACGCCGTTTTTTACTACCATGGCAGCAAGTCCCGGTTTCTTTACCGCATCACATTTTCCATGAGGAATAGCGATTCCCTCACCGATTCCTGTCGTACTTTCTTCCTCTCTTAAATACACCTGTTTCCGATAAGCTTCCCTGTCGCTGATCTTTTCACTTTTTACCATAAGATCTACGGCCATGTCCAGAGCTTCAGATTTCGTCTTCGGTGCAGCATCCAGTGATATGCTTCGTTTGTCAAGCAGATCTGTGATTCTCATCTTCCCTTCTCCTTTCTTCTTTACCCCTCTGTTACCTGTTCATATACTGCCTGAACCTCTTCCCTTGTGGCAAGATTTTCAGAAAATGCACTTGCACTTCCTGCGGAAATTCCCATATGGAATGCATATTCGTGATCCTGTTTTTCCATCCAGCCTGCCATAAAGCCTGCTACCATGGAATCTCCGGCTCCTACGCCGTTTACCAGTGTTCCTTTCGGCGCCGGTTTCTCAAACACCTGACCGTTTTCTGCTACCAGGACAGCTCCCTCACCGGCCATTGAGATCAGCACGTTTCTGGCTCCTTTTTCCTGGAGCTTCTTTCCGTAAGGGATCACATCCTGACGGTTCTTAAGCTCTACGCCGAAGATTTCTCCAAGCTCATGGTTATTGGGCTTCACCAGGAACGGATGATACTTCAGGACATTTACAAGAAGATCTCTCGTTGCATCCACAACGATCATCACGCCTTTTCCGTCCAGTCTCGCCATGATCTTCTCATACATATCATCCGGCATAGATGAAGGAATACTTCCTGCCAGAAAAAGCACATCTCCCTCTTTCAGTGTGTCAAGCTTCTTCATCAGCTCCTGAACCTTTTCAGCGCTGATCTCCGGTCCCATTCCGTTGATCTCAGTTCCATCAATAGATTTCAGCTTCAGGTTGATCCTTGAAACGCCTTCCGGGATCCTGATAAAATCAGATCTCACTCCCATCTCCTCAAGCTTTCTTACAATCTCATCTCCGACGAATCCTGCCATGAAACCAAGTGCTGTATTCTCGATTCCAAGATTCATCAGCACGGTGGAAACGTTGATTCCCTTTCCGCCCGGAAGCATCAGCTCAGAGCTTGTTCGGTTGGTAAGTCCGAGTTTAAAATCCTCCACGGAAACGATATAGTCCAGAGACGGATTAAAAGTAACTGTGCAGATCATTTTTTCTCCTCCCATATCTTTTATCCTGCGGTTTTTGACCGCTTTTTGTTGTTTTTCATTTGTTGAACTCAGTATACTTCCAAATTCATTCAAAGTCAATCAAATTACTTCGCAAAATTCATGAACGTTTTTGGTTGAGTTTGCACAAAAAACGTGCATCAACCTTAGCTTTCCCTGGTTAATGCACGCTTATCTCTGACTGTATTGGTCACTTTCATTCAAATTCCATCACCTTTCCTGAATGTGATAGTTTCGCAATAACATTTATCTGATTTGTTTCTTATTCGCAGTATCTCTGACCATCTTCCGATATCTTCTCATCAGCTCCCTTGTCACTTTGTCTTCCTCAAACCGGATTCCTCCGATCTGACGCACCGGCATGATTCCCATCAGGGAATTGGTGACAAAGCATTCCTCATACCATTTAAGATCCTGAACATAGATATAGGTTTCTTCCACCTCTTCCGTGTCACAGAGATATTCACGGAGGATTCCCGGGAGAAGTCCGCAGCTGACTTTTGGTGTATAGATCATGCCATTTCGCACAAAGAATACATTACTTACTGTCCCTTCCGATATCTGTTTCTTTGTATTCAGAAACAACCGTTCATCCATTCCTGCTGCTGTAGCATTACGTTTTTCCAAGATACAATCTCCGTAATTCATGGTTTTGTGATATACAAGAGGTGATGTTTCATTTCGTTTTACCTTGCTGACATCCATGATAAAGCCTTTTTCATAATTCTCCGGCGTATAATGATTGGCACGAAGAGAATACACTACATTTTCCTTTGTAAGCATAAGCTTCAGCGCACAGTGTTCCAGTCCACCAAATTCTTTCTGCACCTCCGGGCGTTTTTTTTGTTCTTCCAGATATTCTTCGATCCTCCCGGCTGTGATCCCACGCACTGCCGGATCACCCAGCTTCAGGAAATCTGCCGCTCGTTCCAGTCTTTTCAGATGCTTTTCCAGAAGTATGGGGGTTCCCTTTTCTATTCCTATGGTCTCAAATGCTCCCAGACCGAACTGAAAACATTCGTCTAAGGTTATGTTGTTCATTTCCTTTGACCTCCTTATGAAGTGTCCCTGTCAGATTCTCTGATCTGTCCACAGAGCCTTTCACTTTTACCGTTCTGTATGTTTCTCTACTGCAGTGCATCCAGGATCGCTTTCGCCTTCTGCAGAGTCTCCTCATACTCAAATTCCAGATCTGACTCTGCTGTGATCCCGCCGCCAACGCCAAGGTGATATTTTCCGTTTTTATGAAGAGCTGTACGGATCACGATGTTGAAATCGCAGCTTCCGTCCAGTGTCAGATAGCCGATAGAGCCTGTATAAAGATTTCGCTTGCCGTGTTCCAGCTCGTCAATGATCTCCATGGCACGGTATTTCGGCGCACCGGTAATAGAACCGCCGGGGAATGCAGCCTCCAGAAGATCCATAACATTTTTTCCGTCTTCCAGTTTTCCTTCAATATCCGATACCAGATGAAAAACCGTAGCGTATGCTTCCACTGTAAAAAGCTCGGTTACCTTCACGCTTCCCGGTGTACACACCCGGTTCAGATCATTTCGCTCCAGGTCTACGATCATAAGAAGTTCACTCTTATCTTTTCCGGAATCCTGAAGCTCCCGACGGAGCATTTCATCTTCCTCAGATGTTACGCCACGTTTCCTTGTTCCCTTTATAGGACGGGTATTTACATGACGGTCTTTCATCTTCAGAAAACGTTCCGGAGATGCACAGACGATCTGATAATCTCCGAAATCCAGATATCCGCCGAAAGGAGACGGATTATTTTTCCGAAGATCATAAAAAACATCCAGAGGTGGTTTTTCGCTTTCAATGGTCAGCTGCTGCGTCATATTGGCAATATAGATATCGCCCTCTATAATATAGCGGATCATCCGGTCTACTGCCTGTTTGTATTCTTCTTTCTCAAAGTTGGGATGAACCTGGATCCTGAATTTCTCACGGTGAGAATTTTCCATGACCATCCTGTTTCCGGGTTCCTTTTTTTCCCCTGTTTCCGATCCTTCCTGTTTCCCCGCCTCTGTAAATCCCCGGATTGCTTTTTCCATCGCTCTGATTTCTGCTGTAGCGTCTGCACTGATTCCGTTTGACACAAGATAGGTTCTTTTTTCCTGACAGTCTTCTATGATAAAACAATCATAAAACGTCAGAACTGCCTCCGGAACAGTCACAAGATCCTTTTCTCCGGATGGTACTCCCATCTGTTTTCTTCCGTAATCATAGGAAAAATATCCTACTGCACCGGATACGATGGGAAGTCCGCTGTTATTTTTGTCTTCATGGGTATTTAAATATTCCCGCATATAGTCTTCAAAGGTTGTTGCTGTTTCCGGCCTTCCGTTGATAGTAAAGTTCTCTCCGTCCTTTACCAGCTTCAGATACGGACATCTTCCGATCACGGAATAATGTCCCAGCTCATTGACAAGGGAGGAATCCAGAAACGCTACTCCGGGTTCTCTCTCGTAGATCCGAAAAATGTCCACTGCCGGAATATATGGGGTCAGTTCTTTTATTCTTCGCTGATTTTTGTACATATTTTTACTCCTCCTTCTGAAAATTCTCCGCGATCCTGCAAAAATTCTCAAGAAGCTCATGTCCATATTCCGTAAGAACGGCTTCCGGATGGAATTGCACACCATAGATAGGCAATGCTTTATGGGAAATTCCCATAACAGTACCATCATCAGAAAGCGCATCCACCTGATACTCCTCCGGAATGCTGTCTTCCCGCACGATCAGGGAATGGTATCTTGTCACCTTGTATTTCTCAGGCAGGCCTGCAAACACTCCTGTTCCGTGGTTGTGGATCTCTGTTACTTTTCCGTGCATGGGACACACGCCCTTTTCCACTACTGCTCCCGCACAGTGGCCAATCACCTGATGGCCCAGACAGACACCAAGAACAGGAATCCTTCCCTGAAATCTTTTTACGGTATCTACGCAGAGCTTCGCATCCCAGGGACGCTTCGGTCCCGGAGAAAGGATGATTCCTTCCGGGTTCAGCTCTTCCAGTTCCTCCAGGGTAATCTCGTCGCAGCGTCTGACCAGGATCTCTCTTCCAAGCTCCTGAAAATATGCCTTGAGATTATAAACAAATGAATCGAAATTATCGATCATCACATACATGCTTTTTTCCTCCATATCAAGCAGATATTTAAGACTCTCTTTATCGTCTGCTCACAAAAAAAGGGATAACGACGGCATGCCAAAAAGACATGCACAGTCGTTATCCCCTTGCGGTCCGTAATCTGTACGTTCTAATATAAATTGTACTGCTGATTATTTCTGTTTCTTGGTTTCCTCATAATGATGGATGTCTGCCAGTACAGCGTTTACATCAAGTCCGTGTACCATACATGCCTCCTCAAGAGACTCACCGATAGAAGACGGACAGCCGATGCAGTGCATTCCTTCCTGCATAAGGATGTATGCGATCTTCTCATCGTATGCAAGCATCTCGCCCATTGTTGTTTCCTTTGTGATTTCCATGATCTATATTCTCCCTTCTGGATCTGTAATCTTACCCGGAATCCCGGTTTCCTGGTTTCCTGGTTTTTTCCGCAGTCATAATATCATTATAACTGTATCTTCCATAATTGCAAGCCTAAATTTATTCTTTTCATTTTCTGTATTATACCCACTCAGGCAGCAGTTTCCTTTTTTCCCCTGCTCCACTTTTTCATCACATAAATATAATACGGGATCAGAGGAATCAGCGCTGCGATCCATGCGGCAGGATCTGCCAGACATACACCTGCAAAACTTGTTTTTCCTGCAACAAACATAACGATCGCACTTCTTGCCGCCAGTTCAAACACACCGCCCAGCATGGGAACCAAGCCATATCCCAGTCCCTGAAGTCCGTTTCTGTAGAGGAAGATACTTCCAAGGAACGGATATGCCCAGAATACCGTATGAAAATAAGTAACAGAAACATTAATAACATCCGTCTGGGACTTGTCAATAAATAACCAGGTCATGTACTTTCCGAAAAAGAACATTATGATCATAGTGATCACACTCCAGATCAGGATCATGATCTGGGTATATTTCATTCCTGCTTTTACACGGTCCATCTTTCCGGCGCCCCGGTTCTGTCCTACATAGGTTGCCATCGTCGCACCAAAAGCTACAAATACCGTTGCAATGATATTCTGTATTTTTCCCGCAGCGGAAAATCCTGCCATATATACAGAACCGTAAATATTTACCGCACCCTGCACAATAATGGTTCCGATCGCTGTGATGGAAAACTGAAGTCCCATGGGAATACCAAGGGCCAGCAGATAACGGAAGCTGGTAAAAGAAACTTCAAAGTTTTCTTTCTTCAGATGCAGGATCGGGAACTTTTTGATAATATAGATCAGGCAGCAGACTGCGGAAATTGCCTGCGCGATAACCGTAGCATAGGCACAGCCTTCCACTCCCATCCCGATTTTTACAATAAACAAAATATCCAGGAACACATTGATCACTGCCGAAATGATCAGAAAATACAGCGGAGATTTTGAATCTCCAAGTGCACGGAGAAACGCTGCCAGTGAATTATATGCCGCTGTTACGATCAGGCCTGCATAAATAATTCCCATATATCCCTTCACAGATCCCATCAGATCCTCCGGTGAATTCATCAGCCGCAGAATCGGTTCATTCAAAGCCTCAAAGCCAATGGTCATCACAATGGCAAAGGCTGCTGCCAGATAAATGGACATAGCTACGTAATGACGCATCTTATCATATTGCTTCGCCCCGAACCACTGGGATACCAGAATGGCAAATCCACTGCTCAGTCCGTTAAGCCATCCGGTAACAAAAAACATCAGTGAACCGGTGCTTCCGATTGCAGCCAGCGCATCTACTCCCAGGAACTGACCCGCAACAATGGAATCCGCAATGTTATAAAACTGCTGAAAAATATTTCCGAGACACATGGGAATCATAAAGCGGATGATCAGGCTCACCGGATTTCCCACGGTCATATCATTGGTCTTGTCCTTTGTCAATTTCAGTCCAACTCCTTTTCCACAAATATAACTATCTTTTATTTTTTAAAAACAATCAATTTACTGATCACATAATTCAATACGATCACAACCACCTGAGCAACAAGTTTCACTGCCATGCTGTTAAATCCAAGCCAGGTGATAAATACCGCAAGGATTGCTTCCTCCACAATCAGCGTAAAGAGCCGGCCTCCGAAAAACGAAGCCATCTGCTTTAAAAATCCGGCGGCGGAATCCACCTGCCCGTCGAATACCCATGTCCTGTTTGTAAAATACTGGAACAGTACGCAGACCACCCAGCAGATCACATTGGCAATCAGCGCATTCATGCCCAGGCCCTTATCCAGCCATGCATACAACGCAATGTTCAGAAAAAATGTGAGCCCTCCAAAGAACAGATACATCAGAACTTCCTTATGTTTCTTATAAAAAGGTTCAAATATATTCAGCACCGGAAGATGCATCAGTTTATCAAAAATGTCCTTCTTTTCCTCCACATCCATATCCTTTCTCCTATTCAGTTTAAGCCGTAGCTTTATCATATGTAAACTTATATAACATAGCAAAAAAAATCCCGAATGTCAACGCATTCCAGGATTTTTCTGTTTCTGTATTTGTATCAGAACTGCTCTTTCACTCTTCACTCAGGCCTTCACAGCCCAGCGCATCTTCGTGGATCTGGCGCGCCCATTCTGTGCACATTCCTGTGCGGAAGGACGGATCACATCTTTTGAATATTCGGAATAGATGCCGTCTTTATAACCCTGCTTTAAGGCTTTCTTTACCAGCTTGTCCTCTCCGGAATGGAAGGTAAGGATTGCTACACGGCCGCCTGGCTTCAGCGCTCCGGGAAGTTTTTCCATAAAATCATAGAGAACCTCGAATTCCCGGTTCACGTCAATACGCAGTGCCTGGAAAACTCTCTGGCATGTTTTTTTCACCGTGTCTTTCCTCTCTTTTTCAGGAAGGAAAGACAATGTCTTCTCAATGACTTCACGAAGCTTCGTAGTGGTATCTATGTGGTTTCCTCTTCGGATCTCATCTGTGATGGCCTTCGCGATCTCCTCACAGTACGGCTCATCGGAATTCTCATCCAGCATTCCGGCAAGCTCTTCTCTTGAAATGGTATCCAGACGCTGTGCTGCGCTGATCCCGGTTTCCTGGTTCAGCCTTAAATCCAGAGGACCATCCACCTTAAAGGAAAACCCTCTCTTGGGATTGTCGATCTGCATAGAAGACACCCCAAGATCCGCAAGGATAAAATCAAAGCCTCCAACTTCCTCTGCGATCTCATCAATGGTGCAGAAATTCTGGAGTTTAATTGTCAGGATATCTTCTCCGAATCCCTGCTCTGCCAGACGTTTTCTTGTCTTGGCAGATTCTTCCGGGTCCACATCCGTGGCGTACATGTGTCCCTGACCTCTCAGACATTCCAGCATGGCCTTTGTATGCCCACCGTAACCAAGTGTAGCATCAAATCCAACCTGTCCCGGCCTGATCTCCAAAAAATCAATGATCTCTTTTACCATAATGGAAATATGCATTCCAGCCGGTGTGTTTCCCTTGCTGATCACATGTTCAATGGTATCCTTATACTTTTCAGGCTGAAGCTCTTTATATTTCTCCTCGAATTTCTTCGGATATTTTCCTTTATATCGTACACGTCTCTTATGAGGTGTCTGTGATTCCTGATTCATAAAATTCTCCTTATCCTCCGGCTTTATCTGCCCTGTTTCTTTCATGATACCATGAATCCTATTTTTCGTAAACCTTCGGAATACTTCAAAAAATATCATAAATAAAA
>OGPN01001982.1_pt1 | contig 12529 bp, 8 predicted proteins | sample 1552941 | NCBI WGS metagenome assembly OGPN01 (sample SAMEA2580220, study PRJEB22360) | human gut metagenome | biome: human gut; feature: human-associated habitat; material: faeces | place: Denmark | collected 2008/2010
CGACGCCCTTGTGCCCGGCGCTCCCGCGCAGGCCCGCAAGCTGCCCCACGAGGGCGACAGCGTCCTGATCCTGGGCGCCAACGGCAAGTCCGGCGTGCTGTGCGGCTGGGAGGCCATGAAGAAGGTCGGCCCCAAGGGCAAGGTCGTGGGCGTTGTCCGCAACCCCAAGCAGGTCCCCGGTCTGCTGGAGCTGGGCGTTTATACCGACGTGATCGTGGCCGACTGCACCAAGCCCGTTGAGGTCATGGAGGCTGCTCTGGCCGTCAACAATGGTAAGGAGTACGATCTGTCCATCTGCTGCGTGAACATCGAGTCCTGCGAGATGTCCGCCATTCTGCCCGTCCGCGATGACGGCATGGTGTACTTCTTCTCCATGGCTACCTCCTTCACCAAGGCTGCTCTGGGCGCTGAGGGTATCGGCAAGGACGTGACCATGATCATCGGCAATGGCTACACCAAGAACCACGCTCAGATCACTCTGGACGTGCTGCGTGAGAACCCCAAGCTGCGCAAGCTGTTCGACGAGAAGTACTGCTAAACGACTTCCTTCAAAAGCTGGGGGGCCCAGAAGGCCTCCCAGCCTTTGACCTACCCCCCCCTCAACAACATGATTTTGTGAAGGAGAAACACTATGAAGACTCGCAACGGTTTGTTCGCCGATGTTCCCGAGAATCTGTGGAACGACTGGCATTGGCAGGTCGCCAACCGCGCTGAGACGGTTGAGGACCTGAAGAAGTATATGACCCTGACCCCCGATGAGGAGGAGGGTGTCCGCAAGACGCTGGGCAAGCTGCGCATGGCTGTTACCCCCTACTATCTGTCCCTGATCGATCTGAACGATCCGTTCGATCCCATCCGTAAGATGGCGATCCCCCGCGCGGAGGAGCTGGAGTATGCCGATTACGAGGACGCCGATCCTCTGCACGAGGATACCGACTCTCCCACCCCCGGCCTGACTCACCGCTATCCCGACCGCGTGCTGCTGCTGATCACCGACCAGTGTTCCATGTACTGCCGTCACTGCACCCGTCGCCGCTTCGCCGGTCAGAACGACTGCGAAGTGCCCATGCAGCAGATCGACAAGTGCATCGACTATGTGGCCGCTCATCCCGAGGTCCGCGACGTCCTGCTGTCCGGTGGTGACTCCCTGATGGTCTCCGATGAGGTCCTGGAGTACATCATCAAGCGCGTGCGCGCCATCCCCCACGTGGAGATCGTCCGTCTGGGCTCCCGCACCCCCGTTGTGTGCCCCCAGCGTATCACTCCCGAGCTGTGCGCCATGCTGAAGAAGTATCATCCCGTGTGGCTGAATACCCACTTCAACACCCCCAAGGAGTTCACTCCCGAAGCCGCCAAGGCCTGCGCCATGCTGGCTGACGCCGGTATCCCCCTGGGCAACCAGTCCGTGCTGCTGGCCGGCGTGAACGATTGCTCTCACGTGATGATGGAGCTGGTTCACGGTCTGGTCAAGATGCGTGTCCGCCCCTACTACATCTACGCCTGCGATCCTTCCCTGGGCCTGAGCCACTTCCGCACTCCCGTGTCCAAGGGCATCGAGATCATGGAAGCTCTGCGCGGCCATACCTCCGGCTACTGCATCCCCACCTTCGTGGTGGACGCCCCCGGCGGCGGCGGCAAGACCCCTGTTATGCCCAACTACCTGATCTCCGAGACTCCCCGCAAGGTCATCCTGCGCAACTTCGAGGGCGTCATCACCTCCTATACCCAGCCCGAATACTACGTGCAGGATTGCCACTGCGATGTCTGCACCGGCAAGAAGAAGGTGGAGAAGACCGGCGTGGCATGGGTCGCCGAGGGCACGAAGCAGCGCTATCTGGAGCCCACCAAGCTGCTGCGTAACGAGCGTCACGTCAAGAAGTAAGAGAGAGGTTTAACTATGGAAAGCAAACTCGGCTTGAATTTTGAGCTGGTCGATCAGGCGCGTGCCTCCGCTGCCAAGGTGGCGGACGATGTGCAGCACTTTATTGACCAGCACACCACCGTCACGGTGGAGCGCGCTGTTTGCCGTCTGCTGGGTATTGATGGGGTCAATGACATGGATGTCCCCCTGCCCAACGTGGTCGTGGATCACCTGATGGCCAACTCCCTGCTGCCCGTTGGCACCGCGTGGGCCATCGGCAACGCCATGGTGGAGACCGGTAAGGATCCCCAAGGCGTGGCGGACGCTGTCAGCAGCGGCGAGTTGGATCTGAGCAAGGTTCCCGCTCACTCCGACGAGGAGATCCGCGCAGCCATCACCCCCGTGGTGAACGCCACCGTGGAGCGCATCAACAAGAACGTAGGCAAGCGCAACGCCTACCTGAAGGAATGGGGCGATAAGGAAGGCCCGTACCTGTATATCATCGTGGCTACCGGCAATATCTACGAGGATATTATTCAGGCCAAGGCCGGTGCCAAGCAGGGCGCCGACATCATCGCCGTTATCCGTACCACCGGCCAGTCCCTGCTGGACTACGTGCCTTACGGCGCCACCACTGAGGGCTTCGGCGGCACCTACGCCACCCAGGAGAACTTCCGCCTCATGCGCGCCGCGCTGGACGAGGTGGGCGAGGAGCAGCACCGTTACATCCGGCTGTGCAACTACTGCTCCGGCCTGTGCATGCCGGAGATCGCCGCCATGGGCGCTCTGGAGCGTCTGGACGTCATGCTGAACGACGCTCTGTACGGCATCCTGTTCCGCGACATCAACATGCAGCGTACCATCGTGGATCAGTACTTCTCCCGTGTCATCAATGGCTACGCCGGCGTCATCATCAACACCGGTGAGGATAACTACCTGACCACTGACGACGCCATTACCGCCGCTCACACCGTGCTGGCCTCCCAGTTCCTGAACGAGGCATTCGCCAGGACCGCCGGCATGCGCGAGGAGCAGATGGGCCTGGGCCACGCCTTCGAGATGGATCCCGCTGTGGAGAACACCTTCCTGTATGAGCTGGCGCAGGCGCAGATGGCCCGCGAGATCTTCCCCAACGCGCCTCTGAAGTACATGCCTCCCACGAAGTTCATGACCGGCAACATCTTCCGCGGCCACATCCAGGATGCCCTGTTCAATATGGTGACCATCCTGACCAACCAGCGGCTGTGCCTGCTGGGCATGATGACCGAGGCCATCCACACCCCGTTCATGTCCGACCGTGCTCTGTCTATCGAGAACGCCCAGTACATCTTCCGTACCATGAAGGATCTGGGCAGCGAGCTGACCTACAAGGAGAACGGCATTATCCGCAACCGTGCCAACGAAGTGCTGACCAAGGCCACCGATCTGCTGAAGGAGATCGAGAAGCTGGGCCTGTTCACCACCATCGAGAAGGGCATCTTCGCCGATGTCAAGCGTCCCAAGGACGGCGGCAAGGGTCTGAACGGCGTTGTGGTCAAGGACGACAAATACTTCAATCCGTTCATTGAAGTCATGAAAGGCAAGGTGGGAGCATGAGCAGCGGACTGTATAATACCCATAAGATCGATTTCGATACCACGCTGGACCTGACCCGCCTGAAGCCCTACGGCGACACCATGAACGACGGTAAGGTGCAGACCAGCTTCACCCTGCCCATCAAGGACGATGAGCGCGGCGAGGAGGCTGCCCGCCAGATCGCCAAGAAGATGGGCCTCGAGGAACCCAACGTGGCGTACCACACCCCGCTGGATAAAGAGTTCACCTTCTACGTGGTCTACGGCAGCTGCGTCCACTCCGTCAACTACGAGGATATCCACGTTATCACCGTGGAATCCGATGTCATGAGCATGGAGGACACCAACGACTACATCCGTGAGCACATCGGCCGCAAGGTCGTGATGGTCGGCGCCTCTACCGGCACCGACGCCCACACCGTTGGTATCGACGCCATCATGAACCGCAAGGGCTTCGCCGGCCACTACGGTCTGGAGCGCTACGAGATGATCGAGGCATACAACCTGGGCTCTCAGGTCCCCAACGAGGAATTCATCAAGAAGGCGCTGGAGCTGCACGCCGATGTGCTGCTGGTCTCTCAGACCGTTACTCAGAAGGACGTTCACATCCAGAACCTGACCAACCTCATCGAGCTGCTGGAGGCCGAGGGCCTGCGCGACAAGTTCGTTGTCTGCTGCGGCGGTCCCCGTATCACCCATGAGCTGGCCAAGGAGCTGGGCTACGATGCCGGCTTCGGCGCCGGCAAGTACGCCGATGACGTGGCTTCCTTCGCCGTGACCGAGATGGTCAAGCGCGGCATGAAATAAGATCCTCAGCAAAGCGGAGAGCCGCCTGTACGACTCTCCGCTTTTCGCGCTGACCCATTTTGCTATCGATTGGCAGAATGCGTCCGGTCCCGCCATGGACCGGCATGGTTAATTTGCGCAGCAATCCCATGTCCATCCCTTGCGTTTTCACGCAAAGGATGGTATGATGCTATTGTTAGAAACGTTGCGAAGCGGGAGTCTTCGTGACCGAATACCGTCTGCGGCGGGAACTGTCCTGACCGCGGGCGGGATAAAACAAGGAGGAACAGAAATGGCAAAGAAACCTGTACTGACTGCCAAAGAGGCAGCGGCAATGATCCCTGATGGCGCCACCATTATGTGCGGCGGCTTTCTGGCCTGCGGCCAGGCCCGTGCCATCGTTAAGGAGCTGGTAGCCCGCGGTACCAAGGACCTGACCCTGATCGCCAACGACATGGGCCGCGCCACCGGTCCCAAGGGCGAGGAGTTTTTCGGTATTGCGGAGCTGATCCACAATCATCAGGTCAAGCGCGTCATTGCCACCCACGTGGGAATGACCCCCGAGGTGGGCCAGCAGAACACCGAGGGCACGCTGGAGGTCAACCTGCTGCCTCAGGGTACGCTGGCTGAGTGCATCCGCGCCGGCGGCGCTGGTCTGGGCGGTGTCCTGACCCCCGTGGGCATCGACACCCTGGTGGAGGACAGCCCCTTCTGCCTGGGCCGTCAGACCATCGACGGCAAGGATTATCTGCTGATGAAGCCCATCCACGCCGACTTCGCCCTGCTGGGCACTTACAAGTGCGACGAGTACGGCAACTGCTCCGGCATGGGCGGCAAGACCAACTGCGGCGTCCTGAGCTATGCTTACGTGGACGCTGAGATGGCTGACTATGTCGTTGCTGTCACTGATTGCCTCGTGGACTACCCCAACTACCCCGCAGAGATCAACCAGACCAAGGTGGATTACGTCTGCGTCGTGGATCAGATCGGCATCCCCGAGAAGATCGCTACCGGCGCTGCTAAGCCCACCACCGACCAGCGCAAGATCCTGATGGCCGAGTACTGTACTCAGGTCGTGGCTAACACTCCCTACTTCAAGGACGGCTTCTCTTATCAGACCGGTGTCGGCGGCGCATCCATCGCCTCCACCATCTCTCTGTCCAAGATCATGGAAGAGAAGAACATCCACATGGGTCTGGGCGTCGGCGGTCTGACCAAGCCCATGTGCGAGCTGCTGGACCGCGGTCTGGCCCGCAAGCTGGTGGATACGCAGGACTTTGACCTGGACGCTGTCAACAATGTCCGCACCAACCCCAACCACTTCCCCATCTCTGCTGGCGAGTACGCAAGCCCGATGAACAAGGGCGCTTTTGTCAACAAGCTGGATTACGTCATTCTGGCCTCTCTGGAAGTTGATACCCACTTCAACTGCAACGTCGTCGTCGGCTCCGATGGCATCATCACCGGCGCACAGGGCGGCCATCCCGATACCGCACAGGGTGCAAAGTGCACCATCGTCATCGCTCCTCTGCTGCAGGGCCGCATCCCGGCCATCTGCACCGACGTGACCACCGTCACCACCCCGGGCGAGAGCGTTGACATCGTCGTTACCGACTACGGCGTGGCCGTCAACCCCCGCCGTCCCGATCTGCTGGAGGCTCTGAAGGCCGCTGACTGCGTGCCTCTGAAGACCATCGAGGAGCTGCGCGACATCGCCTACTCCATCGTCGGCGAGCCGGAGAAGGTCCAGTTCGGCGACCGCATCGTGGGCATCATCGAGGCCCGCGACGGCACTGTCATGGACGTCGTCCGCGAAGTCAAGCCTTTCTCTTTCCGCGAAGATTGAGTGATATAGCATAAAAGCGGGAATGTGGCTTGCCAACCACGCTTCGGAATGGATTCACGGAGATTCCTTCGCTCTTCTCACCCCCGCTTTTGCGGCTAAATATGCACACAAACTTCATGCGATTCTCCTTTTTCAAGGTTTTGTGTTTTATACCGGCATAAAACCAGAGAGCAGCCAACTGCACCGCGCGCAGTTGGCTGCTCTTCTTTGTTTCTATGAAAAAATAAATGACGCTCTTACGGCACGAAACGATAGCCGACGCCGCGGATGGTGATGATGTGCTGGGGCGTGCGGGCGTTGTCCTCGATCTTGCTGCGCAGGCGGTTGATGTAGACCATGATGGCGTTGTCGTCCACAGCGATGAGGTTGCCCCATATCTGCTCGTAGATCATGTCCTTGGTGAACACCTGCTGCGGGTGGCGCACGAAGAGCAGCAGCAGGCTGCGCTCTTTCTCGGAGAGGTTCAGCTCTACATTGTTTTTATAAAAGCGCATGGTGGTGGTGTCGCAGAGGAAAGGCCCGCAGCTGATCTGCTGGTTGTTCTCCTGCGAGAAGCTCTTGCTGCGGCGGATGAGGGCCTTGACCTTTGCGCCCAGAATCTGGGGACGGAAGGGCTTGGTGACATAGTCGTCGGCGCCCAGCGAGAGGCCGTACATGAAATCGTAGTCCTCGTTGCGGCCGCTGATGATGATGACCGGTGTAGTGACGCCGTTGCGCCGGATGGTCTGGATGACATCGAATCCCTCCATGTCGCCCAGCGTGATGTCCATCAGGATCATATCCAGCGTGCTGCTCTGCCGCGCGATGAGGTCCAGCGCCGCCGCGCCGCTGTTGACGACGAGAGGGTCCATCTCATTGCTTATCATAACTTTCGATAAAAGTTTGCAAATTGCTGGATCGTCGTCTACAATAAGAACATGATACGACATGATAACTCCCTGCACTTTTCTGACCGGAAAATTTGTTTCAATTATGATAAATAAAATTATAACATTTTTAGACAGGAAGAGCAAGACCGCCCCAAAGGAGGACTCGATATGAAGGAGAACGCCCCGAAAAAGACATGGTTCCAGACGCTGCGCACCCTGTGGGCGCCGCTGGCCATCGGCGTCGTCACGGTAGCCGCACCGGCTGTCGTGGTGGGTATGGTGTGGAAGGACTACCGCACCGCCATGATGGACAGCCAGACCCAGCAGATGGAGCTGGTGGTGCAGAGCACCGCCGACAGCATCCGCGTTCTGCTGGAAGAATACGCCGACCGGCTGGACTCCATCGCCGGAAAAGCGGAGGCCAGCAAAGCGTTCCGCCCCACGGTGGCCCGGAGCGATACCATCCGGGACGTCTGGCTGGAAAACAGCAGCGGCGAGGTCATCTACAGCTGCTACGGCCTCAGCGCCGTCTGCGATGTCCTCATCACCCGGACGGAGGACATCTCCTACTGGCAGTACCACAGCGGCGGCGAGCACTATCTTGTGATGAAGAAGAAGGTCGGGAATGAGACAGCCTGCCTCGTGGTGGACTCCACGGTCATGTATCAGCAGCTCATCTCGGAGATCCATGTCGGCAGGAACGGCTACATCATGATAAAGAATGACGATAACCTTGTGGTCATGCACCCCGAAGCCGTTCAGTGGGGCATCAAAGTCGTGGAGGGCCGCCAGCGCATCTATCAGGGGAAGGAACTGGACATGAGCAGTCTGAGTGAGCTGCTGCGCGCTCAGCAGAAAGAGGAATTCGGCACACTGGACTACTACTCCTACTGGTGGGCCGACCCGGATCTGCCCCGGGTGCATAAGATAAGCGCCTTTCGTCATCTGGACGTGGGGGGTAGCTTCTGGATCGTCAGCGCCGTGGTGGACTACGACGATTTCTACGAGCCGGTACAGCAGAGCTTCGTGAAGGTGGTCCTCATCTTCGGCGGCGTGGCGCTGGTGCTGGTGCTCTTCATGTTCCAGATGTTCCGGCTGCAGGAGCGTGACCGCCGCAGCGCGACCGAGATCAGCAATCTGAAGACCCTGAACCAGACCCTCGAAGAGCTCCACCGCAGCGAAGAGTCGCTGGCCCACGGCCAGCGGCTGCAGATGATGGGGACCCTCACCGGCGGCATCGCCCATGAGTTCAATAACTTCCTGACCCCCATCACCGGCTATGCCGACCTCATTATGGCCGACGCCGACCCGGGCAGCGAGATCTATGACAACGCGATGGAGATCAGCGAGGCAGCGCAGAAGGCACAGGAGGTCGTGAAACAGATCTCCTCCATGAGCCGGAAAAACGTGGAGACGGTCTACGACGCCGTGTCGGTGGAGGGACTGCTCCATCGGACCCGGAAGCTGGTAGAGACGAACTGCCCGAAGAACGTGGAGCTGAAGGAAGAAAATGAGCTGAGCGGCGAATGCGTTCTGGGCAATGCGACCCAGCTGCAGCAGGTGCTGCTGAACATCAGCATCAACGCCATCCACGCCATCGGCGCCGAGGGCGGAAAGCTGACCATCCGGGGCAGTGTCGTGCCGCGCAGTGAGCTGGCGGCGCTCTTCCCGGAAGAGAAGATTTCCGAGGAATGGTCGAGCTACGTCTGCCTGAGCGTCACCGACACCGGCTGCGGCATGGACAAGGAGACGATGCAGCACATCTTCGAGCCCTTCTTCACCACAAAGAAGACCGGCGAAGGCACCGGCCTCGGCCTTGCCCTGGCCGACCAGATCATCCGCACCCACCGGGGCCGTATCCGGGCGGAGAGCACCATCGGCAGAGGCACGACCTTCTATGTCTATCTGCCGGTGCTGGAACAGCAGCAGGAGCGCGAACAGCTGCAGTGGGGCGTGGACAGCAAGCTGCGCATTCTTGCGGCGGACGACAATAACAAGGTCCTCGACCTGCTGGACAAAGACCTCAGCGCGCTGGGCCTGAGCGTGTCCACCTGCTCCCGCCGGGGCGAGCTGCGCCAGCTGCTGGAGCAGCAGCCCTTCGACGTCCTTGCCATCGACGAGAGCCTGATGAGCAGCAGCGGCGTGGATTTCTGCATGGCCATCCGGGGCCGCTACCCGGGCATGACCCGCATCGTGATGACCAATGCCCCCACAAGGGAGATCGTGGACGCCCGCAGCCACGGCGTCATCGACGGCTATGTGGTAAAACCGGTGTCGGCGTCTACGCTGCTGGCCCAGATACGGAACAGCCGGAAAGAATAAACAACGCAAAAGGCGTCCGAAAGGACGCCTTTTGTGTTGCACTCTATTGTATCCAACCTTCCATACACAATCTTACAGGATATTAAGGAATTTCTTAACAAACCGTAACGAGAAGGGCTTTGGGCTGTAAGTTTGAGTCTGTATACTGGAACCATAACGAACGGGAATGATTCCGGAGGATAAAACGGAATGCATCCCCGGCAAATGAAAAAAGGAAAGGAAGTACAAACCCATGAGTGATACGATCCTCGCTCTGCTCGGCTTTGCAACGGTGATTGCGGTCATCGTCCTGCTGCTGCGCAATGTCACGGTCCCTGCACTGGCATTCGTCAGCGTCTCGACCATCACCGCAGCCATTCTGGTGGCTACCGGTGCTTTCACCCTGGATGAAATGGCTGGCTTTATCAAGGAGGGCGTCAAGGGCGTCCACGGTACGGCTGTCCTGTTCATCTTCTCCGTCCTGTTCTTCGGCGTCATGACCGATGCAGGCATGTTCGACAAGATCATCGGTGCGCTGATGAAGAAGGTCGGCAACAACGTCGTCGGCGTTGCTCTGATGACCTGCCTCATCGCCATCATCGGCCATCTGGACGGCGGCGGCGCTTCCACCTTCCTCATCACCATCCCCGCCATGCTGCCCGTCTACAAGCGCCTGCACATGCGCCGTGAGACCCTGCTGCTCATCTGCGTCACCGCAATGGGCGTCATGAACCTAATGCCCTGGGGCGGCCCCACCATGCGCGCTGCAAGCGTCATCGAGATGGAACCCAACGACCTGTGGTTCCAGCTCATGCCCATGCAGATCGTCGGCCTGGTGCTGGCTGTCGGCACCGCCATCTTCTGGGGCCTGCAGGAGAAGAAGCGCATCGCAAAGCTCGGCGATGCCATCGTTGCTGAGGACGCCGGCAAGTACGACGACTCCGACGACGGCAAGAAGGATGAGGCTCTGGCTCGTCCCCAGAACTTCATCTTCAACGTCATCCTGACTCTGGCCGTCATCATCGTGCTGGTTCTGGACATCTTCCCCTCTTACTACGTCTTCATGGTCGGCTGCGCTCTGGGCATTCTGGTCAACTACCGCGGCAAGAAGCTGCACAGCTCCATCATCAAGAGCCACGCTTCCGCTGGCCTGAGCATGGCTTCCACCATCCTGTGCGCCGGTGTCTTCCTCGGTGTCCTGAGCAAGAGCGGCATCATGGAGAAGATGGCAGTCGTCATGGCAAGCTTCATCCCGACCTCTCTGGGCCGTTTCCTGCCCATCATCATCGGCATCCTGAGTGTGCCTCTGGCTCTGCTGTTCGATACCGACTCCTACTTCTACGGCCTGCTGCCCGTTCTGGTCAGCGTTGGCAACCAGTTCGGCGTCAACCCGGCTCACATCGCCATCGCAATGGTCGTCTGCCGCAACTGCGCTACCTTCATCAGCCCGGTGGCTCCCGCTACCTATCTGGGCATCGGTCTGGCCGGTGTCGAGATCAAGGACCACATCAAGTACTGCTTCGGCTGGCAGTGGGGTGTTTCCATCGTCTGCCTCGTCGCTGGTCTGATCCTCGGCGTCATCCACTTCTGATAAACTGAGCTCCCGCCCGGCTGCCCTTCGTTGGACGGTCGGGCATTTTTGCAGGATACTTTTTACCACTTTTTTCCAAGGAGGCTACTGCAATGCGTGAGACCCCAGTCTGCACCGCGGCCGATGCCATCTACAAGCTGGCGGCGGGCAATCTGAAATATCTGAACGCGGAAAACGGGAGCGGCGATATTTCCCGCCGTATCCGGATGTCCACCTGGGCGAAGGGCCAGTCGCCCTACGCCATCATCGTCACCTGTTCGGATTCCCGGGTCATCCCGGAGAACATCTTCTCGGCGGGCATCGGTGAGCTGTTCGTCATCCGGCTGGCGGGCAACGTCATCGACGACCACCAGCTGGGCAGCATCGAGTACGCGGCCGGCCATCTGGGCTGTCGGCTGGTGGTGGTGCTGGGCCACACCCACTGCGGTGCAGTGGATGCCGCCATCAACCACGAGTCCTCCGGCTATATCCGCTACATCACAGACGAGATAAAGAAGGCCATCGGGGATGAAACGGACCCCTACAAGGCCAGCTGTCTCAATGTCCGGCACAGTGTGCAGGAGATCGAAAAGAGCCTGTGCATCCATAACATCGAGGAGGAAACGGGCCTGCGGGTCGTCGGTGCGATGTACCACATCGAGGACGGCAGCGTCGAATTCCTGTAAGGAACTCCCAGCATTGCGGCGGAACGGCCCTTTCCCAGACCGGGAAAGGGCCGTTTCCTGTGTTTGACAATCGACGGCTGTCAGTTTATACTAACGCTGAAAAAGCTGATACAACAGGAGGACAGGACAATGGTTCAGGTAGACCTTATCACAGGATTTCTCGGGGCAGGGAAGACCACCTTCCTGCGCAGATACGCGGCATGGTGGGCCGGGCAGGGCGTCAAAGTCTGTGTGCTGGAAAACGACTTCGGCGCGGTGAACGTGGACGCCATGCTCCTGCAGGACCTCGAGGCGCAGGGCGTGGAGCTGGAGACCATCAGCGGCGGCTGCGACTGCGACACCCACCAGCGCCGGATGCGGACAAAGCTCATCTCCATGGCCATGCGGGGCTTTGAGCGGGTCATCGTGGAGCCCAGCGGCATCTTTGACGTGGACGAGTTCTTCGACGTGCTGCGGGACGAGCCTCTGGACCGCTGGTATCAGCTGGGCAATGTCATCGCCATCGTGGATGCTCTTCTGCCGGAAGAACTTTCCCCGCAGGCAGAATATATCCTCGCTTCCGAGAGTGCATGGGCGGGCAGTGTCCTCCTGAGCCGCTGTCAGCTGGCCTCTGACGCGCAGAAGCAGGGGGCAGAAGCCCATCTGGCCTGTGCGCTGGAAGCCTGCAAGTGCTCCCGGAAGTTCGGCCCGGAGGAGATCATTGCAAAGGACTGGGCCGATTTGACCGGCGACGATATGGCCCGCATCGCAAAGTGCGGCTGCCGGCAGGCCAGCTGCGAAAAGCTCCACTTCGACGCGCATGATGCTTTCACCTCGGCCTACTTCCTCGAGCTGGGTCTGCCCCGTGCTCAGCTGGAAAAGAACATCCCGTCCCTCTTCACCGACCCAGCCTGCGGAAATGTCCTCCGGGTGAAAGGCTTCGTGGAGGATGATGGCCAGTGGTATGAGCTGAATGCTGCCGCCGCCGGTCTGACGGCGGCCCCCATCCCGCAGGGGCAGCAGGTGCTCATCGTCATCGGCGAGGGGGAGATGGGAC
>OGPN01001983.1_pt1 | contig 12525 bp, 8 predicted proteins | sample 1552941 | NCBI WGS metagenome assembly OGPN01 (sample SAMEA2580220, study PRJEB22360) | human gut metagenome | biome: human gut; feature: human-associated habitat; material: faeces | place: Denmark | collected 2008/2010
CTCGATGGCGGGCGTTGGCCAACTTGCGCTTGTGCCCCGCCGGCAAATCGGTGCCGGCCATCGCGCGGGAAGTGCAGCGCATTTTGGAAAAGGAGGGAATCCTGTGCCCGCAACAAAGATAGTGGTCAACATCCCCGGCGAAACGCCCTACGACGTGCGCATCGGCGCCACGGTGCTTTCCGGCCTCGGCGAGTCGGTGCGCCGGCTCGATGGCGTGGGACAGGCGCCACACCTGCTCGTCCTCACCGATTCCAACGTGGGACCGCTGTATTTGGAAGAGGCCAAGTCGTCGCTGAGGGCGGCAGGCTTCCGCGTGAGCGATATCGTCGTGCCCGCGGGGGAGGACTCGAAGTCGCTCGCGGTGGCCGGGGAGATCTGGTCGGCCATGGCGTCGCTCGGGCTCACGCGCGACTGCGCCGTGGTGGCCCTCGGCGGCGGCGTTGTGGGCGATCTGGGCGGCTTCTGCGCGGCCAGCTACATGCGCGGCATTGACTTTGTCAACTGCCCCACGACGGTGCTTTCGCAGGTGGATTCCTCCATCGGCGGCAAGACCGCTGTGGATCTGGGCGATACCAAAAATATCGTGGGCGCATTCTGGCAGCCCAAGCTGGTCATCGTGGATCCGGCCACCCTTTCCACCCTGCCCCGCCGCCACTACATCAACGGCCTGGCGGAGGCGGTCAAGGCAGGCCTGCTGGCGGACCCCGAGCTGTTCGCCATCTTTGAAAAGGGCGATATCGACACCCAGATCAGCGAGATCATCTACCGCAGCCTGCGGTTCAAGAAGAACGTTGTGGAGCAGGATGAGACCGAGCGCGGGATGCGCAAGGCCCTGAACTTCGGCCACACCATCGGCCACGGCATCGAGGCGGTCAAGGGCATCAAGGGCCGCCGCACCGTGGGCCTGTTCCACGGCGAATGCGTGGCGCTGGGGATGCTGCCCATGATCGAATCCAAGGCACTGCAGAAGCGGGTGCGGGCGGTCTACCGCCGCATTGGCCTGCCCACCCGCACCACCTATAACAAGGAAAAGGTGCTGGCCGAGATGCTGCACGATAAAAAGGCCCAGGGCGGCCAGATCACGGTCATCAAGGTGCCGGGTCTGGGCTGCTGGCGGGCCGAGACCATCCCCGTGGAGGGCCTGCGCCCTCTGCTGGGTGTGGAGGAGTAAGCCATGAAAAACACCTTTGGCAGCGACCTTTCGCTGACCATTTTTGGCGAGAGCCACGGCAGGGCTGTCGGCGCGGTGCTGGACGGCATGGCGGCGGGCGTGCCCGTGGACGAAGCCTTTCTTGCTGCCTGCATGGACAAGCGCCGTGCCCGGGGCGACGGCCTTTCCACCACCCGTGTGGAGGGGGATGCGGTGCAGTTTTTGTCCGGCGTGGTCAACGGCCGCACTACCGGCACCGCCATTGCCCTGATGATCGAAAACCAGAACACCCGCAGCGGCGACTATGCCAAAACGGCTGACCTGCTGCGGCCCGGCCATGCGGATTACACCGCCTACGCCAAGTACCACGGCTATCAGGATGCCCGGGGCGGCGGCCACTTTTCGGGCCGCGTCACCGCCGCGCTGGTGGCGGGCGGCGCTTTGGTGCTGGGAGCCCTGAACCGGGCCGGGATCGAGATCGTGACGCACATCGGGCGGTGTGCCGGGATCAGCGATGCCCCCTTTGCGCTGGATGATCCCGCCGCGCTGGCGGCGCAGGCCGAGACACTGCTGAACAAGTCCGAGGGCTTTGCCCTGCTGGACGGCAGTGTGGAGGAACCCATGAAAGCTGCCATTCGTGCCGCCGGTGCCGAGGGCGACAGTGTGGGCGGCGTGCTGGAGACCGCCATTCTGGGCCTGCCCGCAGGCGTGGGTGAACCCTATTTCGACAGCGTGGAGAGCAAGCTCGCTCACCTGGCCTTCTCCATCCCGGCGGTCAAGGGCATCGAGTTCGGCTCCGGCTTCGGCTTTGTGGACCAGAAGGGCTCGGAGGCCAACGATGCCTTCCGGATGCAGGGGGAGCGCATCGTCACCGCCACCAACCACAATGCGGGCCTGAACGGCGGCATCTCCAACGGGATGCCCGTGGTGTTCCGCACGGCGGTCAAGCCTACCCCCAGCATCTACAAAACGCAGGACACGGTGGATTATATGGCAAAGAAGGACGCGGAGCTGTCCATTCAGGGCCGCCACGACCCCTGCATCGTGCCCCGGGCCGCCATTGTGCAGACCTGCGCCGCCGCGCTGGCCGTGGGCGACCTGCTCACCGCAAAATACGGCATGGCCTGGATGGAGGACCCCACCGGCTACCGCAAGGAGGTGCTGTAAATGGAATACGGACTCATCGGCGGGCGGCTGGGCCACTCCTACTCCAAGGTCATCCACGAGATGCTCTGCGGCTACCGGTACGACCTGTGCCCCCTGCCCACGGAAGAGGAAGTCCGGGCCTTTCTGACCCGGCGGCAGTTCAGGGCCATCAATGTCACCATCCCCTATAAGCTGGTGGTCATGGAGTACTGCTCCTACATCGACCCCCACGCCAAGGCCATCAACGCCGTGAACACCATCGTCAACAGGAACGGCCTGCTCTACGGCTACAACACCGATTACCCCGGCTTCTCCTACCTGTGCGATGCACACGGGGTGGAGTTCAAGGACAGGACCGTGCTCATTCTGGGCACCGGCGGCACCCACAACACCACCTGGGCCGTGGCCCATGACCGTGGCGCGAAACAGATCTATACCGTCAGCCGCCATCCCGACCCTGAAAAGGGAGAGCTGACTTATGCTCAGGCCCTGACCACCGGGGCGCAGATCGTCATCAACACCACGCCGGTGGGCATGTACCCCAATGTGGGCGTGAGCGCCCTGGATATCACCTCCATGCCCGGGCTGGAAGCCGTGATCGATGTCATCTATAATCCCGATAAGACCGAGCTCATCCTCCGGGCCGAGGAGCTGGGGGTGCCCGTTGCCGTCGGCGGTCTGGAAATGCTGGTGGCGCAGGCAGTGTACGCGGCAGAATTTTTCCTCGACCGCAAGTTTGAGGATGCCGGTGCCGAGATCGCCCGTGTGACCAGCGAACTGCGGCGGGAACAGCTGAACATTGCCCTCATCGGGATGCCCTCCTCGGGCAAATCCACCCTGGGCCGCGCTCTGGCGGAACGGCTGGGCAAGCGGTTCGTGGATCTGGACGAGGAGATCGTCAAGGCCGACGGCCGGAGCATCCCGGACATTTTTGCCGCTGAGGGGGAGGCAGGCTTCCGGAAGCTGGAGGCCGCGCAGACCGCCCGCTTTGCCATGGAGAACCGGCAGGTCATCTCCTGCGGCGGCGGCGTGGTCAAAGACCCCGCAAACCTCCGGGCGCTCCACGCCAACGGCATCGTGCTCTTTATCGACCGGCCGCTGGAAGATCTGCTGGTGGGCGGCGGAAGGCCCCTTTCCACCAGCCCTGAGGCCCTGAAAACCATGGAAGCCCAGCGCCGCCCGCTCTATCTGGCGGCAGCGGATGCTGTGATCCCCAACAAGACCACCCCTGCGGATGCCGTGACGGCGGCAATGGAGGCGCTGGATGAAATTTTTAGTCATTAACGGTCCTAACCTCAACCTGACCCAGTTCACGGAGCCGGGCATGGAGGGGCAGATCGATTTCAATACACTGCTGGATTATATCGAGGCGGGCTGTGCCCAGATGGATGTTCAGGTGGACTTTTTTCAGTCCAACCACGAGGGTGACCTCATCGATGAGATCCAGTCGGCGGCAGGCCGGGCCGATGGCATCGTCCTCAACCCAGGCGGCTACGCCTATTACAGCGTGGCCATTCTGGAAGCGCTGCAGGTGTGCGGCGTGCCCGCCGTGGAAGTGATGCTGGCCGACCCCAGCGGCAAGGAGCCCTTCCGCAGCGTGGATGTGGTCTCCTTTGGCTGTCAGGGCCGCTTTGCAGGCGAAGGGGTCAGCGGATATCTCCATGCCTGCGCCTACCTTGTGCAGCTGCTCCGACTGGATGGCGGCGCGCAGACGCACCTGGTGCAGTAAATGAATAACCTCTCCGTCAATGCTGACGCATTGCCACCTCTCCTAGTAGGAGAGGCCTTGGCATTCAGGAGAAGTTCCCGGTTTTGCCAAGGGCTCCCCTATTAGGGGAGCTGTCGAGCGAAGCGAGACTGAGAGGTTCAGAAAAGGGAAAGGAATCAAAAGAGATGATCATTTCGACCAAAAAAGGCACCCCCAAGGAAGAGCTGGAAAAGATCGTAGACAAATTCGAGAAGCAGGGCCTGGATGTGACCCTGATCACCGGCAAGGATTACAATGTGTTCGGTCTGGTGGGCGATACCACCAAGATCGATGAGCGCGACGTGCTGGCCAACCCCTGGATCGACAACGTCACCCGCGTGTCCGCTCCCTATAAGCGGGCCAACCGCCTGTTCCACCCCGCCGATTCCATCATCGACTGCGGCGGCGTGAAGATCGGCAGGGGCGAGAAAATCGCCGTGATGGCAGGCCCCTGCAGCATCGAGGGCGAGGAGCAGGCACTGCGCATTGCCAACGGCGTAAAGGCGGGCGGTGCAAGCCTGTTCCGCGGCGGCGCTTATAAGCCCCGCACTTCTCCCTACTCCTTCCAGGGTCTGGAGACCGAGGGCATCCTCGATATGGTCAAGGCCCGGGAGGCCACCGGAATGCCCATCGTGTCCGAGCTGATGAGCGAGGACCGGATCCCGGAGTTTGAGGAATATGTGGACGTGGTACAGATCGGTGCCCGCAACATGCAGAATTTCCAGCTGCTCAAGGCCGTGGGCAAGATGCACAAGCCTGTTCTGCTCAAGCGCGGCCTGTGCAACACCATCGAGGAGTGGATCATGTCCGCAGAGTATATCATGGCCGGCGGCAACGAGCAGGTCATTCTCTGCGAGCGGGGCATCCGCACCTTTGAGAAGTACACCCGCAACACCCTCGACCTCTCCGCTGTGCCCATCATCCACGAAAAGACCCATCTGCCCATCATCGTGGACCCCAGCCACGCCACCGGCAAGGCCAATCTGGTTGAGCCGATGATGATCGCCGCTGTGGCCGCCGGTGCCGACGGTCTGGAGGTGGAAGTCCACTATGATCCCCGCCACGCATGGAGCGATGGCGCACAGTGCCTGACCCCGGATGCCTTTGCACAGGCCATGGCAAAGTGCCGTCAGGTCGCATGGGCCATTGGCCGGGATATGTAAGATGGATGTGGTGGTAAAACGCGCCCGCGCAGTGGCGGGCAGGATCGCCGCGCCGCCCAGCAAAAGCATGGCTCACCGGGCGGTGCTCTGCGCGGCGCTGGCAAAGGGGACCTCCCATCTCCATCATCTTGCCTTCAGCAAGGATATCTCCGCCACGCTGGGCGCGGCGGGCCGACTGTGCGCCCGTGTCACCACCGGTGAAAACGACGCGGTGGTGGAGGGGCTGGGCCGCTTTCTGCCGGTTGATGCCCCCGTGGACTGCTGTGAGAGCGGCAGCACCCTGCGCTTCCTCATCCCACTGGCCAGCCTGACCGGGCAGGAAGTGACTTTTACAGGCCGTGGGCGGCTGATGGAGCGGCCCCAGTCGGTCTACAAAACGCTGTATCAGCAGCAGGGCCTGCGTTTTGAGCAGGGCGCGGACCGCCTGACTGTGGAAGGTGCCCTGACCCCGGGCGAATACGAGCTGGCGGGCAACGTGTCCAGCCAGTTCATCAGCGGGCTGCTGTTTGCCCTGCCCCTGCTGGGCGGCACCAGCACCCTGCACCTCATCCCGCCTGTGGAGAGCCGGAGCTACATCGATATGACCCGCGCGGTGCAGCACGCCTTTGGCGTGGAGAGCCGCTGGCTGGATGAAAACACGCTGGAAATTCCCGGCGGGCAGCACTATCTTCCCTGTGATTACACCGTGGAGGGCGATTATAGCCAGGCGGCTTTTCCTGCCGTGCTGGGCGCTGTGACCGGCGGTGTGGCCATCACCGGCCTGTCTGAGGAGACCTTGCAGGGCGATGCCGCCATTCTGGAGATCCTCCGGCGGTGCGGCGCAAGATTCACCCGCACCGGGCAGGGCGTGGTGTTTGAAAAGGCCCCGCTCCACGGAACGGACATCGACCTTGCCGACTGCCCCGACCTGGGCCCCGTGCTGATGGTGCTGGGCCTGCTGTGTGAGGGCACCACGGTCATCCGCAACGCCGAACGTCTCCGCATCAAGGAGAGTGACCGCATCGAGGCCATGGAGGCCGAGCTGCGGGCCTGCGGCGGGCAGCTGGAGAGCGAGGGCGGCACCATTACCATCCATGGCTGTGCCGGCGCGCTCCATGCCCCGGAGCAGCCGCTTTCCGGCCACAACGACCACCGCGTGGTGATGAGCCTTGCGGTGCTGGCGCTGGCCGCCGGGCTGACCCTGCCCATCAGCGGGGCCGAGGCCGTTGCCAAGAGCTGGCCGGATTTTCTGGAAGCCATCAAGCCTTTGGGCGCGGAGGTGGAACATGTTAGATAAATCAAAGCGTTATCTCATTGTTGGCCTGGGCCTGCTGGGCGGCAAGTACGCCTTGGAGCTGAGCAGGGCCGGGTTCCATGTGGACGGCATCAACCGCAGCGAGGGCCATCTGCAGTATGCCCTCGACCACGGCTATATCGCCAGCGGCAAGACCCACGATTTTGAGGATCTGGTGCGTCAGGCCGATCATATCATCTTTGGCTTGTACCCCACGGCCCTGCTCGAGTGGTTCCGGACCTACGGCCACCTGCTGAAGGAGGGCTGCATCTTTACCGATGTGTCGGGCGTAAAGACCGGTCTGGTGGAGCCCATTCAGGCCATGTGCAGGCCGGGCGTGGAGTTCATTGCCAGCCACCCCATGGCGGGCCGTGAGACCTCCAGTGTGGAGCACGCCGCCGAGGTGAATTTTGCCCCGGCCAACTTCATTGTGACCCCCACGGAAAAGAACACCCCGGAGGCCATTCAGTGGGCCAGGGAGCTGGCCGAGGTGCTGGGCTTCAAGCATATCTGCACCCTGACCGTGCAGGAGCATGACAGGATGATCGGCTATGTCAGCCAGCTCTGCCATGCCATCGCCGTCAGCCTGATGTGCGCCAACGACAATACCTCTCTGTGCGAGTACACTGGAGATTCCTTCCGGGACCTGACCCGCATTGCACGCATCAACGATAAGATGTGGGCGGAGCTGTTCCTCTGGAACAAGGAGAACCTTATCTCCGAGATCGACCAGTTCAGCGGGGCGCTGAACGAGATGCGCAACGCCCTTGTGGCCGATGACCGGGAAAAGCTGGAGGAGATGTTCCGCCTGTCCACCCAGCGCCGCGCGGCGTTTGATAAGAAAGCGCCGTAACCTTTTCAGCACACAGCACTGCTGTTTTTTCCAGCTCCCCTGCTGGGGAGAGCTGGAATCGAGACTGAGAGGTTTGGCACAACACGAAAAAATGAGGTGTACCGAATGCCCAAACAGGAAGGCCAGAAATCCAAGCTGCTGGCGCTATTGCGCATTTTTGAGCAGCAGACCGATGAAAACCACCTGCTGAACGTGCCGCAGCTGGTGGAGCTGCTGGAGGCGCAGGGCATCCGCTGTGAGCGCAAGAGCGTGTACAGCGATATTGAGGCACTGGGTGCGCTGGGCTATGATATCAAGCTGCGCCGGGGCCGGGGCGGCGGGTATTTCCTTGCCAGCCGCACCTTTGATCTGGCGGAGCTCAAGCTGCTGGTGGATGCCGTGCAGGCAAGCCGGGTGGTATCCGGCACCACGAGCAGGCGGCTGATCCACAAGCTGGAAAAGCTCTGCTCCAACTACGAGGGCAGCCAGCTGCAGCGTCAGGTCTATGTGGAGGGCCGCCCCAAGACCGACAGCAAGAGCCTGCTGTACAGCATCGATGCCCTGCACGAGGCCATCAACAACGGTAAAATGGTGGAGTTCCTCTACAGAAAAGCCGACAGCCGCGAGAAAGAGAAAAGGACCGTCAGCCCGTGGCAGCTGGCCTGGGAGAACGGGTGCTACTACCTCATTGCCTTTGCCGACGAAAAGGGCATCCGCCATTATCGGGTGGACAAGATGAGCGGGGTCCGGGTGCTGGATGCGCCCCGGCGGGGTCAGGAGCAGTTTGCGGATCTTGACCTGCCTGCCTATCTGCGCAAGCACTTTGGAATGTACGGCGGGCCGGAGCATCGCGTTACCCTGCGGTGCACCGCTGATCTGGAAGGTGCCATGCGGGAGCGCTTTGGCGCAACGCCCATGTTCCTGCCCGAGGAGAATGGCTGCTTCCATTTTGATGTCCCCATCTGCGTCAGTGACCAGTTCTATGGCTGGGTCTGCGGCTTTGGCGGCAAGATAGAAGTGGTTGCCCCGCCCGAAGTGCGGCAGGGAATGCGGGAGATGACCGCCCGGCTGGCAGAACAGCATCAATAACAAAAAAGGACTGCAAAAGCAGTCCTTTTTTGCGTGTTTACGGTTCCTTCAATTCCAGATCACTGGGCAGGATCAGATCCAGCGCGGCGGCGGGCTCGGCGACAAGGCGGCGGCTCTGGTGGAAGATGGCCTTTTCCAGCGTGTTGCGGGCGAGACGTCCGTTGCCCGCCGTGCGGGCATCCTCTGCCTGGCGGCGCTCGTAGTAGCCCCGCAGCGGTTCCGTGCAGCTCTCGGCCAGCCTGTAGCCCTTGCTCCTCGCCAGCACGTTCGTGATGTCCAGCAGCTCATCGGCGGTGTAGTCCGGGAACTCGATCCGGTTGGGAAAACGGCTGGCAAGGCCGCTGTTGGCGGTGAGGAAGGTCTCCATCTCCCTGGTGTAACCTGCCAGAATGACCACCAGCTCATCCCGGTGATCCTCCATCCCCTTCACCAGCGTGTCGATGGCTTCCAGCCCGAAGCTGTCCTGCTCGCCGCGGTAAAGGCTGTATGCCTCGTCAATGAAGAGCACACCACCCAGCGCGCTCTCGATGACGCTGTTGGTCAGGGGGGCGGTGTGGCCGGTGTAGCGGCCCACCAGATCGGCACGGGTCACCTCCACCAGCTGGCCGCCCTTGAGGGCACCGATGGCTTTCAGATACCGTGCCACCAGCCGGGCAATGGTGGTCTTGCCGGTGCCGGGGTTGCCCGTGAAGATCATGTGCATCGAAAGGCTGGCAGTCTTGAGCCCGGCGGCGGCGCGGCGTTGCTGCACCTGCAGGTTGTCGGCCAGACCGAACACATATTCCTTGACCGGGGCAAGGCCCACCAGCTCGTTGATCTCGGCGCGGATGGCATCCAGCGCGCCGGTGTAGGCGGCAGGCAGCAGGTCGAACAGGGGCTGGTCTGCGCCGTCGTTCAGGCGGAACAGCACCCCTTCCGGCCCGGCGGTCAGGGTCACGGTGCCGGTAAGGGTTTCATCGGTTCGCAGGCAGTATTCGCTCAGGGCACGGAAGATGCGGTCGGTGCACGCGGAAAGGCCTGCCGCACCCTTCTGTGCGGTGCACTGGGCCGCGACATAGTCCCGCATGTCGGCCCCGGCGGAAAGGGTCAGCCCCAGCCGGGTGCGGATCTTCTGGGCCAGCGCGTTGAGCTGCTGTGCGGCAAGGGCGGCCAGATCCTCCCGGGTGTAGGAGGCCGTCTCGCAGACATCCCCCAGTGCCGACACCAGCGCCGCACCGAATTTGTCAGCCAGTGCCTCCCGGCCCTTGTGGGAGTAGAAGATGAGGTATTTGCCGCAGGGGTCGATACGGCTGACGGCTCCCGGGGCCAGCGCCGTGCCTGCATCCACAAGGATGCCCTCTTTGTTCACGAGATACCGGCTGGACAGGGGGGCGCTGCCCTTGACGGCCAGATCAGACAGGGTCTTCAGAAAGCCGGGATAACAGCTCTCGTAGTGCTCAAAGGCAAGGATCTCCCCGGGCGCGTGCAGGGCGGCGTAGAGGTCCTGCAGGAAGAGCTTCTCGGCTCCGGAATTGGGGTAAAGGGCCAGATCCAGCGTGGCGATCCTGTCGCTCTGCAAAAGGCCCCGGGCCGCCATGCAGCGGGCAGTTTCTTCTAGTGCAAAATGCCTGCCTGTGCCTGCCCCGCCTGTGAGCAGGATGACGTTGCGGGCGGCGGGGGCTTCGGTGCCCAGCACAAAGGGGCGGCGCATGGCCCGCACCACGCTGTCCACAAAAGCATCCTGCCCCAGCACCGTCTGCTTGACCTCGGCGGCAAGGCCTTCAAAGCTGCCCAGGTGCTCCGGTTTCACGTCGGTGGTGCCCTTGGCCAGCAGGCCTTCGTCCTCCATGTCCCGCAGCATCTGGCGGCTGCTTTCCAGCGCGGCGGCGGTGGCATCGCTCTGGGTCCTGAGCTGGGCGTTTTGCTGCTTCAACAGCTCGTCCAGCCGTTTCTGCTGTTCCAGAAGCGCCGCGTTCAGGTCAGGCAGGGCGGCGCTGCCGCCTGTTTTGGGGGCAGAAGTGCCGGGGGCGGCCTTGAATCTGCCCCCCGGGCCGAACACGCCGTTCATCAGACTTTCCCAATCATCGGTGTATGCCATAAAACTTCCCTCCGTGCAGTGTTTTTTCTTTCAGTATAGTGGAGTCTGGTACGTTTTGCAAGGAAAGGGTTGAAATAAAGGACAAAGTTCGTTACACTATTGTCAAATGAAAGGATGAATTACCATGGAGCCAAGAACACCTGCTGAATGGAAGACGCTGTTTGAGAGCGAAGCCTTTGCCCGCCAGACGGAATACTACGGCCCGCTGGGGGTGGAGTATACCCCCGCCGGGACACACCTGCGCCTGTGGGCTCCCACGGCAAAACAGGCAGCAGTGAACCTGTACCGCCGGGGCACCGGCGGGGCCTGTGTGGGCACCCTGCCCCTGCAGCAGCAGGACAAGGGTGTGTGGAGCATCTATCTGCCCGGCGACCAGCACGGAAAATACTACGATTTCACCCTTACCACCCCGTTTGGCACCTGCAATGCAGCGGACCCTTACGCCCGCTCGGCAGGGGTGAACGGGGTGCGCAGCATGATCTTTGACCCGGCCCGGGTAGACCCGCAGGGCTGGGAGCGGGATGTGCGGCCGGTGATCCCACCGGCCCGGCGCAGCGTTTGGGAGGTCAGCGTCCGGGATTTCTCGCAGGACCCGGCCAGCGGTGTGCACACAGCCTGGCGGGGCAAATTTCTGGCCTTTACCCAACAGGGCACGACCCTGAGCAGCGACGGCATCCACCCCACCTGCCTGAATTACCTCAAACGGCTGGGGGTGAGCTATGTCCAGCTCATGCCCATCTTCGATTTTGGCAGCGTGGATGAGAGCCGCCCCCTGACCCGGCAGTATAACTGGGGCTACGACCCCACCAACTTCAATGTGCCCGAGGGCAGCTACTCCACCGACCCCACCCGGGGTGAGGTGCGGGTGCGGGAGTGCAAGCAGATGATCGCGGCCCTCCATGCGGCGGGCATCGGCGTTGTAATGGACGTGGTGTATAACCACATGTACCGCTCCGATAATGTGCTGAACCGGGTGGTGCCCCTCTACTACTTCCGCCAGAACGACGACGGTTCCCTCTCCAACGGCAGCGGCTGCGGCAACGAGTTTGCCTCCGAGCGGCCCATGGCCCGGCGCTATCTCATTGATTCGGTGCTCTACTGGGCACGGGAATATCACATCGACGGCTTCCGGTTTGACCTGATGGGCCTGTATGACGTGGAGACCATGAACCTCCTCCGGGCTGAACTGGACAAGCTGCCCGGTGGGCGGGATATCCTGATGTACGGTGAGCCGTGGCAGGGCGGCTGCAGCGCCCTGCACCGGTACGAGGCCAACAAGAACAACCTGAATATGCTGAACGAGCGCATCGGCATCTTTTGCGACAACACCCGGGATGCCATCAAGGGCGGCTGCTTCGATGCCCGGGAGCCGGGCTTTGTGGAGGGCAAGCCCGGGAGTTTCTGGGATATCGGTGCTTCGGTGGCGGCGTGGTGCCGCAGTGAAAAGCTGCCGCCTCACGCCCCGGGGCAGATCATCAGCTACGTTTCGGCCCACGACAACTTTACCCTGTGGGATAAGCTCCTGATGGTGCGCTACGCCCGCCCGGAGTTTGCCGCTGTGGACAAGACCGCCCTGGCCCAGAACCGGCTGGCAGCGGGCATCTACCTGACCAGCATGGGCCTGCCTTTCTGGCAGGCGGGCGAGGAGTTTGCCCGCACCAAGAAGGGGCAGGGCAACAGCTACCGCTCCAGCCCGGCCCTCAACCGGCTGGACTGGCACCGGGCCGAACAGTTCCACAGCCTTGTGGATTACTACCGCGGGCTCATTGGTCTGCGGGCGGCGTTCCCCCGGCTGGGCGCGCTGGACAAGGCCAGCCCTGCCGCCATCGAGTTCTTCCCGCTGGAACAGCCTCTTGTGGGCTGGCGGCTCCCCGCCCAGTGGGGCGACGGCGCGGCATGGAGCGCCCTGTGCGTCTACTATAACCCCACCGAGACGGCGCAGGTCGTCACCCTGCCCGGCGGCAGCTGGAAGCTGCTGAGTGACGGCATCTCCTCCAGCCTGTGGCGGGGGGGCACGCCCCACCGCACCCGCCCCAGCACCGTGGCCC
>OGPN01001988.1_pt1 | contig 12513 bp, 8 predicted proteins | sample 1552941 | NCBI WGS metagenome assembly OGPN01 (sample SAMEA2580220, study PRJEB22360) | human gut metagenome | biome: human gut; feature: human-associated habitat; material: faeces | place: Denmark | collected 2008/2010
AAATCCATTGGTCTGCCGGCTGCCACGTGATTCTGTTCTCGACCGGCCGCGGCACACCGTTTGGCGCGCCGGCGCCTACCCTCAAGGTGTTCACCAATCAGCGTCTGTGCGACCACAAGGCCAACTGGATGGACTTTAACGCCGGCGTGATTGCCACGGGTGAGCGCACGCTCGACGAGGCTGCTCACGATCTATACCAGCTGGTGCTGGAGACGGCGAGCGGTAAACTCACGAGTGCCGAGCGCCGTGGCTGTCACGAGATCAGCATCTGGAAGGACGGCGTCTGCCTGTAGTGGCAAATGCACCCAAGCGTAGCGCTATGTCGTCGGCCCCGTCGGGAGTGTTCCCGGCGGGGTTTCGTTTTGTGGTTAAGTGAATATGTTGGAAAATCTGATAAACGTTCACCTATCTCATGGCTGTCCAGCATTGCACCTTTACCAGCAGAAAATAGGTGTGAGGATCTCAATTGTGTCCGTTCAGCGGTAAAAATCGACCGTTCAAGGATATTATTCAAGTGAACGTTCACCTGTCGTAAGCAATCGCGCATAATCTAACTAAACGTTCACCCTGAACGCTGGGCAGACAGATGTCAGTGTGGACTCAACTGTCTTGTTACAAGACAATCGAGAAAAGAGAGGGAGCTCGATGACTAATAAGATCGGAAAAAAGCGTAAGATCACATTCTGGACGCGCTTGGGCTTTGGTATGGGCGGTATGCTCAATTCCGGTGCCCTGACCTTTACGCACAGCTACATGGTGCTGTTCCTGTCCACGGAGTGTGGCCTGTCCGCAGGCGAGGCTGCACTGATCAGCTCGTTTGCCATCTATGTCAACGCCATTCTTTGCCCGCTGATGGGCTTTGTGGCCGATAACTTCTATGCCACCAAGATTGGCCGTATCTTTGGTCGTCGTCGTTTCTGGATCTTGCTGGCCATCCCGATGATGATCGCCGAGCCGCTCATCTTCGTGGCTACGCCGTTTGGCTTCCCGTACTACTTTGTGCTGTACCTGATCTACAACGTCGCGTACACGTTCTGCACCGCCAACCTGTCGCCGCTTACCATCGAGATGACCGACGACTTTAAGGAGCGTACGTACCTTACCGGCTACAAGCATCTCTTTGGTAACGCCGCCGGCTTCCTGATGGCAGCACTCGTCGGCTTTGGCTTTGGCACCTTCGGCGAGACCAACCCGTTTAGCTACTTCATCATCGCTACGATCAACGCTTCGGTCATGGCAATCTCGCTGCTCTGCGTGTACCTGTCCACGTGGGAGCACACCCCCGAGGAGGTCGCTCAGGAGAAGATCGAGAGCGTCGGCGAGGGCATCAAGAAGTTCTTCATCGACGTTATCTCCACCTTCCGCAACAAGTCCTTCCGCAAGGTCCTGTATGCACAGGTCTCCACGAAGCTTGCTGCTGCCTGCTGGTCTGCCTGCCTGTCCTTCTTCATCGTCTACTGCCTGCAGATTCCTAAGTCCTACGAGTCCGTGATGGAGATGCCTGGCAAGGTCGTCGCTATCGTCTGCACCGCCATCTGGGTCGCCCTCATGGCCAAGAAGGGCTTCCACAAGTCTTGGTACCTCGCAAATGTCGGTTGCGCTGCGTGCATCATTGCCTACAACTACTTCGCCTTTGGTCAGATCAACGGCACCTCCACGGTCGCCATCGCCATGATCGCCTACCCCATCATCTTCGCCATCTGGAAGTTCTTCTACGTCGGCTTCCAGTACCTGCCCGATGTTCTGCTCAACTACATCCCCGATGTCGATGAACTCATCACCCTGCGTCGTCGCGAGGGCATCTACAGCTCCGCGCAGCAGCTCTGCCAGCAGATCGCCCAGGCTATCGCCGTCAACGTGTGGGCCATCGTCCTTGCTGCCTCCGGCTTCATTCAGACCGCCGGCAATAGCGACGCCGTGACCCAGCCCGCTACCGTGCCTCTGTATATCTGCGGCTACATGATCATCGGCTGCGCCGGCTTCTTCCTGCTTGCGGCCGTCCTTGCCCGCGGCATCAAGATCGACAAGGAGCAGTGCGACATCCTTTGCGACGAGATTCACCGCGTCAAGGAGGGTGGCAAGATGGCCGACGTCAAGCCCGAGGTCAAGGCGCTTTGCGAGGAGCTCTCCGGCTTTAAGTACGAGGACTGCTTTGCCCACAACAACGTTGGCTTCCAGGACGGTAGCGTAACCCCCGCCGAGTAAGGCCGACATATCGTCCAAATCACAGGGCCGTGCCACCGGAATTCCGCCGGCAGGCACGGCCCTTTTTCAACAGCGTACAATTTGCCTTTAGAGCATCTTTTTGAGGGAGAAATCCATGGAGACGAACGTTATCTGGCGCAACGCCCGCGCGGCCGTGATCGAGCTTGACGACGGCGGCTACTTTACCTGTGCCGATACGTGGGAGATCTTTGTCAACGACGAGCCCGCTGGTACCACGAATACGGTCGAGACCTATGTCGACGGCCTGACCCCCGGCAAGCGCAACCTGGTTCGTTTTGTTTGTGGCGAGCGTGAGCTGAGCGTAGGTGTCACCACGCCGGCTGAGCCCTTTACCATCAACGTTCGCGACTGTGGCGCCAAGGGTGATGCCGAGCACGACGACACCACCAACATCCAGGCTGCCATCATGGCCTGTCCCAAGGACGGGCGCGTGCTGATTCCCGCCGGCAGCTATCGTATCAAGTCCCTCTTCCTTAAGAGCAATATCAACATCGAGCTCGCCGAGGGAGCGGTGCTGCTGGCTCGCCACGATCGTGCGGCGCTTGCCTACATCCCCGGTACGGTCACGGGCGACGAGGGTGCTGGGTATGCTGGCACCGATATGCTGCCCCTGGGCCGCTGGGAGGGCGAGAGCTTCTCGACCTACTGCTCTACCTTTACGGGTCTGAGCGTGCACGACGTGTGCATCTATGGTCGCGGCGCGATTGACGGTCAGACCGATTTTGCCGAGGACAACTGGTGGAACAAGGACTTTAAGAACATCTTCCGTCCCGAGGAGGGCCGCGAGGTCGCCCGTCCGCGCATGATCTTCCTGTCCGAGTGCCAAAACGTGAGCCTTGCCGGCTTTACCGTGCGCAACAGCCCGGCGTGGAATATCCATCCCGTCCTGTGCGAGCATGTCGACGCGCTTTGCCTGTCGATCGAGGGTCCCAAGAACTCCCACAACACCGACGGTTTCGATCCCGAGAGCTGCGGCTTTGTCCGCATCCTTGGTTGTCAGTTCTCAGTGGGTGACGACTGCATCGCCATCAAGAGCGGCAAGCTGGGCATTGAGCCCGAGCTTCGTCCCGCCACGCACGACGTGCTGATCTCTCACTGCTACATGCACGATGGTCACGGCGCCGTGGTCCTGGGTTCAGAGGCTGCCGGCGGCATCAAGGACCTTACCGTGAGCAAGTGCCTCTTTGAGCGCACCGACCGCGGCCTGCGCGTCAAGACCCGCCGCGGGCGCGGCAAGGATGCCGTCAACGAGGGCATTACCTTTGAGCACATTCGCATGGATGAGGTGCTCACGCCCTTCGTGGTCAACTCCTTCTACTTCTGCGACAAGGACGGCAAGACCGATTACGTGCAGTCTCGCGAGACGCTGCCTGTCGACGACCGCACGCCCGGCTTTGGTGCCACGACGTTTTGCGATATCGAGGCCACTAACTGCCACGCGGCCGCTGCCTACATCACGGGCCTGCCCGAGAGTAAAGTAACGCGCCTGACGTTCCAGGATGTCCACGTGACCTTCGCGCCGGATGCCGAGCCTTTTGTCCCGGCCATGGCCTGCGGCGTTGAGCCCATGGTGTGTCAGGGCATCATCGCGCAAAACGTCAAGGTACTCGATCTGCAAAATGTGGTGATCGAGGGCCAGGACGGCGAGGAGCTGCAGCTCCAGAACGTCGACAAGGTTGTCCGTTCCTAACTCGGGTTGATGACCAGGGCTGCATTGTCGGATAAATCGGCAATGCAGCCCTTGTGCGATACGGCCGTGTGCGCTGCGCTACGCATCATGGTGAAAGGGAATATATGCTCAATAAAACGATTCCTGTCGGGGTCGATGGCTCGTCTGCCACGATTACGTCTTATGTTTTTGCCCCGACCGAAGATGCTTATGCTTTAAAACCGCTGCCTGCAGTTGTGGTCGTGCCAGGAGGCGGCTACGATCACGTTTCGCCGCGCGAAGGCGAGCCGGTAGCGCTCCGTTTGTTGGCGATGGGCTACCAAGCGTTTGTACTGAACTATTCGGTTGCTCCGGCTGTCTATCCGCTGGCATTGCAAGAACTCGCGCGGGCGGTCGATACCGTCCGAAGCCATGCGGCAGAGTACTGTGTCGATCCTGATCGGATTACGGTCATGGGTTTTTCGGCCGGTGGGCATCTGGTTGGCTTGCTCGGGGCGCTTTGGGACCAATCCTGGCTTGCAGAGTCGATCGCGGCATCGTCTGAGTCGATTCGGCCTGACGCACTTTGCTTGGGCTACCCGGTCGTAAGCTCGGGGACCTATGCTCATCGTGGTTCGTTTGAACACCTAACGGGTGCCGATGACGCTTTGGCTCAAAAGTTGTCAATCGAGAATATGGTGGGCGAGGGCTTCCCTCGTACGTTCTTGTGGCATACCGCCGAGGATGCATCGGTGTCAGTTCAAAATAGCCTCCTTCTTGCGCAGGCTCTTGCCGACCACGGGATTGGCTTTAGCCTACATGTCTTTCCGCATGGAAAGCATGGGGCATCGCTCGCTACGGCCCTAACGGCATTTAAGGGCTGCGCCGAGCATATTCAGCCACAGGTTCAGGGCTGGCCCGAGCAGTTCGCTGCCTGGGAGCGTGATGGACGATGAGCGAAAGCATCTATACACTGCGCGTTTCGAGGGTTGCGGCAGGAGCATATCCAACGATTTCCGATGCCTTGGCGGCAGCCGATCAGCTCTATCCGGATGCCGAGCAACCGGTGATGATTCGCGTCGATCCGGGCGAGTATCGCGAGCGGGTCGAGATTCATCGCTCGCATGTGACGATTGAGGGGGAGACGGCCGACAGCGTGCGTATCGTGGGCAGCCTGGGTGCCAAGATGCCTTCGGAGGACGGCTCGGGCGTCGACGGCACGCTCGGTACGTTTAGGACCTATACCGTTTTGGTCGATGCCGACGACGTACGGCTCGAGAACCTCACGATCGAAAACGATGCGGGCGATGGGCGCGAGGTCGGTCAGGCGATTGCCCTGTATGCCGATGGCGACCGTCTGGTTGTCGACGCCTGTTGCATTACGGGGCGCCAGGACACACTGTTTTTGGGTCCGCTGCCGCCGCATGAGGCCAAACCGGGCGGGTTCATAGGACCCAAACAGTATGCGCCGCGCCGGGTGGGACGCCAGTATTTTCGACGTTGCCGGATCGAGGGCGATGTCGACTTTATCTTTGGCGGCGCGCGTGCCTACTTTGAGGGGTGCGAGATTCGCTCGCTCAACCGCGATATGGATGTCAACGGGTATGTAATGGCAGGCCTAAAGGCGAGCCGTACGGATTTGTGTTTCATGGTTGTTCGTTTACAGCTCCGGATGGCGTGGCGCCGGATTCGGTCTACCTGGGCCGTCCTTGGCGCGAATGGGCGCAAACTGCGCTGATCGATTGTTGGCTAGGGCGACATATCAAGCGCGAAGGCTGGTGGGATTGGAATAAACCGGCGGCGCACAACTGCGCGCAGTATGCTGGCGCGATCCTGCATGGGCCGGCGGGCGATACTACCGGCTGGGTGCGAATGAACTCGATGTGATGGCTGCCGCCGGGTACGCTCGCGAGCAGGTGTTTGCCGGTGTGGATGGCTGGGATCCCGAGGGCGGCGACGGTGATGCGGTGGAGACGGCTGGGCTATCTGCCAATGGTCGCACCGTGCACATCGAGACGTACTGCGAAGACGAGCCTGCGCTGCGTGCCCGGCTGAAGCGCGAAGGGCGCTCGGCGGCATTTGCGGGCAAGACTCCTGCAGATTTTGAGGCGTGGAAGATTGCGACCAGGACTCGTCTGTGCGATGTTTTGGGCCTTTCGCTTATGGACCGCGTCCCGATTGAGATTCGTGAGCTCAGCCGCGTGCGGGTTGCCGGCGGCATTGTGCGTACTCATGCGATGCTGCAGGTTGAGCACGATGTGTGGATGCCGTTTTACCTGTTGGAGCCATCTCATCCTAAGCTTGATGAGCGGGGACTCAAACGCTGTTATATCTGCCCGCATGGCCATCAGGGAGCAGGCGCCGCAAGTGTTGCGGGCGTGACGGGCGTGCCGGCGGTCGATGATGCTGTGCGTAAGTTCAATTACGACTACGGTCTGCGTTTGGCGCGTATGGGTTACGTGACCGTCTGCCCCGACGCACGCGGTTGGGGATACCGTCGTGACTGGAAGGGTCAGGGCGATGACGAGAACAGCTTTCTGCGCGGCACGTGCCTAAACCAGGCGCGCATGGCCGAGCCGCTGGGACTTACCGTTGCGGGCCTCAACGCCTGGGATAACATGCGTCTGATCGATTACCTAGAGGCGCGCGGCGACATTGCCATGGACGACCTGGGCTGTTTTGGCTTTTCGGGCGGCGGATACATGACGCTGTATCTGGCGGCGCTCGACCCACGCGTATGCAAGACGTTTGTCTCGGGCTACCTGTACGGTGTCGATGATTCGCTGCTGCACCTCAACGGCAATTGCAGCTGCAACTACACACCCGGACTTTGGCGCTTGCTCGACATGGGCGATATTGCCTCGCTTATTGCGCCGCGCCCGTTGTTAGTGCAAAGCTGCGAAGAGGATCATCTGAACGGTTCGCGCGGGCTGAAAAATGTTGACGAGCAGCTCGAGATCGTGCGCGATGCCTACAAGTTGCTGGGTCGCAGAGATGGCCTGCGGCACGAGGTGTGTCCGGGTGAACACCATCTGGGCGTGGCACATCTTGTCGAGGATATCGAATGGCTCGATTCGCACGTTGCGGAATGCGCCCGTGCATAGCCCCTCGGCATGCTGCGAATAAACGGTACGTTCCTGTATGACTGCCGATGGGCGGATGAGGAGAAGATTATGGAAACGAAGAGCTTGAATGAATCGACCATTTGCTGCTTTGGCGATTCGACCACCTGGGGCGATAACGGCTGCGGTGGGGGAGGCAACGACATTTCGTGGACCTCGCACTTGGGCGCGCTACTGGGCGGCGCAACCATCGAGAACTTTGGCATCAAGGGCTCGCGCATCGCCGTCAAGGCCGACCGTACCGATTCATTTGTCGAGCGCCTTGACGGTATCGACGATGCGGCCGATATCTACATCGTCTTTGGCGGCGTTAACGACTTTAGCCGCAACGTGCCGCTTGGCGAGTTGGGCAGCACCGATGTGCATGAGTTCTATGGTGCACTCGATTACCTGATCCGTACCATCACGGCGCGCTCGCCTCAGGCAAAGCTCGTGTTTATGACGCCGTGCAAGACGAGCGGCAAGCACGAGAAGGATATCCCTGCAAGCGACGAGCTCAACCACCTGGGCCTGACGCAGGTCGCCTACGTGCGAGCGATGCTCGAGGTCTGTGACCGCTACTCGGTTCCGGTGATTGACCTGTATGCGCAAAGCGGTATCAGCCCGTTTTTGCCGGAGCACCGCGAGCTCTATATGCCGGACGGTCTGCATTACAGTCCTGCCGGCTACGAGCGCCTGGCGCATCGCATCGCCGCGGGTCTCACCGCCGTTTGCCGCTAAAAGTCTGCCGTTTGCGGGGAATATAGGGTTAACGTTCACCCTATATTCCCCGTTCGCGTTACACTAGGGGTAACGTTCACCTATCGTTTATGTCAGAGGGGACAGCAATGGGTTGCAATCAAATCCTGGACCGTTATATCGAGCAGTTGATCGAAACCTCTACGCCGCAGGCGCCGGCTTGGAATATCGAAAAGATTCGCGCCGGCAAGGAGAACACCTGGAACTATATCGACGGCTGCATGATCAAGGCGCTCATCGAGCTGTACGAGATCACGGGCGAGCAGCGCTACCTGACCTTTGCCGATGACTACATCGATTTCTTTGTCCAGGACGACGGTACCATCAAGCATTACAACCCGCAGGAGTACAACCTCGATAACGTCAATGCGGGCAAGACCCTCTACAAGCTCTATGACCTGGTGGGCAAGCCCAAGTACCGTGCCGCCATGGACACCATCTACCGCCAGCTCGAAACCCAGCCGCGCACCAAAGAAGGCGTGTTTTGGCACAAGGCCGTCTATCCCAACCAGATCTGGCTCGATGGCATGTACATGGCCCAGCCGTTCTACATGCAGTACGAGCTGAGCTTCCACAACCGTCGTGCCTGCTCGGACAGCTTCCATATGTTCCAGGTCGTGCATGACCTGATGCGCAACCCCCTCAACGGTCTGTACTATCACGCTTACGACGCGAGCCGCAAACAGTTCTGGTGCGACCCGGTCACCGGCCTTTCGGCTAACTTCTGGCTGCGCGCCGAGGGCTGGTTTGCCATGGCACTCATCGATACCTGGGAGCTCATGCCGCCTTCGATGTCAGCCGAGAAGGACGAGATTCGCAAGATGTTCCACGACCTGATCGACGCCATGCTGCCGTATCAGGACGAGAAGACCGGCATGTGGCATCAGGTCATCAACCTGCCCAATATCGCCCCTAACTACCTAGAGGAGTCGGGCAGCGCCATCTTTGCCAACGCCATCATGAAGGGCGTGCGTCTGGGCGTGCTAGGTGAGCGTTACTATCAGTACGGCCGTCGCGCCTTCGATGGCATCTGCGAAACCTGCCTGTCCGAGCACGATGGGCAGCTGGCGCTCGACAACATCTGCCTGGTTGCGGGCTTGGGAAATACCGCGCACCGCGAGGGCACGTTTGATTACTACATGAGCGAGCCCGTGGTCAAAAATGATGCAAAGGGTGTGGCGCCGCTGGTGCTTGCCTATATCGAGACCATGCATCACGACAAGCTGGCCGGTAAGCGCGATCCGCTCGCCCCCTCGGGCGTGTGCTCCATCGAGGACCCGTTTGGCGGATACACCCCGGGCATCAACGCTCATAAGGGATGTGAATAACGTGGGGGCTATTACTCCGGGCGTACGTTTGCACGATCTTCCGCAGGGGACCGTCGAGGAACGCATTCGCATGGCGGGAGAGCTGGGCTTTTCGTGCATTCAACTGCCGAGCAAGGTGCTCTACGCATCGATGGGGATCGATCGAGGCGGCCTGACCCGCGAGCTTGCCGACCATTTGCGTGCGGTGCTCGACGAGGCGGGCGTTTCGGTCGCCGTGCTCGGCTGCTATAAGAATATGGCGACGCCCGATCGCCAACAGCTCATGGATAACATTGCCGAGTACGAGGCATGCCTGAACTTTGCCCAGATGCTCGGCGGATGCCCGGTTGGCACCGAGACCGGTCGCCCCAATGCGCAGAACCGCGTTGCTGACGACCGCATGACCGATGGGGCACTCGAAGCGTTTACAGACGGGCTTGCACGCGTCTGCGATCGGGCCGAGGCCGTGGGCGGGCAAATTTTGATCGAGCCCGGTTGGAACGAGACGGTTAATACTCCGGATCGCTGCCGTGAGGTGCTGGAGCGCGTCTCGAGCCCGTCGCTCGGCGTGATCTACGACCCGGTATCGCTGCTGCACCCCAGTGTCGTTGACGAAGCGCAGGAAATCACCGCGCGCATGCTCTACTTATGCGGCAGTAAGATCCGCGTGCTGCACGCCAAGGATTTTGAGATCGTTGATAACGAGGACGGAGCCGGATGGTGCGACGGTACGGGTTCGCGCCTGGTGTGTCATGGCGTGGGCGAGACGGGACGATATGACTTTGAGCCTGTGGTGGCCTGGGCGGCTGCCGCCTGCCCTGGGATTCCCTGCGTGGTCGAGAACAGCGTACCGGCGACGGCGGCTGACTGCCTGGCGACACTCGAGCACATGTCTGCTCGCTGCGGGGCTTCTCATCGCGAGTTATAGCATTGGCTTTTGCCGTGTCGGCAGATTGAGATTACCTGTATGGGGGCGGCGGTGAAGGGTCTTTATCGTCGCCCCCATTGGATTGCATTAAAAAGGGGAGTTGCGTGGCTATCCACATTGTCGAAGAGGCGAATCGTTGCCTAGGTTGTAAAAGGGCGTTCTGTCAGATTAAGGGCTGCCCGGTTCAGACGCCTATTCCGCAGGTCATCGACCTGTTCAAACAGCGTCGTCTAGAAGAAGCGGGCGAGCTGCTGTTCCAGAACAATCCCATGAGCGCGGTCTGCTCTATGGTGTGCAACCATTCGGGCCAGTGCGAGGGTGCTTGCATTCAGGGCCGCAAGGGCGCACCCGTGCATTTCTCGAGCATCGAGAACTATATCTCGACAGCGTATTTGGATCGTAAGGAGTGGAAGCCCGCGCCGTCGTGCGGCAAACAGGTTGCCGTGGTCGGTTCCGGTCCCGCCGGTATTACCGTGGCCATTAAGATGGCCCAGCTAGGCTGTGCCGTCACGGTATTTGAACAGCGCCCCGAGGTCGGCGGTGTGCTGGAGTACGGTATCCCCGAGTTCCGCCTGCCCCGTGCGCTCGTGCAAAAGTACCGTCATGTGATGTGCTCGCTTGGCGTGCGCGTGCGCCCCTCGACCACCATCGGTGGCGCGCTGCATATCGACGACCTGCTGCGCGACGGCTACGATGCGGTCTTTGTTGGTACCGGTACCTGGCGTGCCCGCAAACTGGGCATTCCCGGCGAGTCGCGCGGCAACGTGCTGTTTGGTATCGATTACCTGGTCGATCCCTCGAGCGTGGCGATCGGTCAGAACGTGGCGGTCATCGGTGCCGGTAATGTGGCCATGGATGTGGCCCGCACGGCGCTGCGTTCGGGTGCTCGCAAGGTCACTGTGTATGCACGCTCGCGCCATATCTCGGCCATCGACGATGAGGTGGAGCTGACCGAGCTTGACGGTGCCGAGATTGTGTGCGGCAAGGCGATCTGCGCCATCGACGATAACGGTCCGGTGTTCGAGACGGCTATCTTTGACGAGGACAACAACGTGGTGGGCTACGAGGAGGAGCTCGACCATGCATCTGCCGACACAGTTGTGATTGCAGCTTCGCAGGTGCCCAAAGACAAGCTTGTGCTTACAACGGGCGGCCTAGAGACCGACCATCGTGGCCTGCTTTCGGTCGATGAGAACGGTATGACCACCGTGCCTGGCGTCTTTGCCGCCGGCGACGTGGTTAACGGCCCGCTGACGGTTGTTCACGCCGTAGCCGGCGCCAAGCTCGCCGTCGAAGGCATGACCAGCTACCTGGGCCTCTAACTCCATCCCGCCCATCAGTTGCGGTGAAATACGGACTGTTTTGGCTGTCAAAAGCCTTATCTACTCCGTATTCCACCGCAACTTTTTTGCTGGACGGTAAAAAGGCGGGGGAGGACGTACGCTCGTGAGCTTGGTGGGTTCTGATACGATAGGTACGTCTGCAAGTGCCGCCGAGCGGCTCAAACGAAAGGAACCCTGTATGGAGTCCTCTGCCTATCCAATGCTCTTTAGCCCGATCAAGGTCGGTATGACCGAGGTCAAGAACCGCGTCTTTATGCCGCCGGTGTCCACCAACCTGGCCGATCATGGCTATGTGACCGATGACTTGGTCGATCATTACCGCGCCCGCGCCAAGGGCGGCGTGGGCCTCATCATTACCGAGGTCGTGACGGTCGAGCCCACCTACACCTATCTGCCGGGTGACATGTGCTGCTACGACGACACGTTTATCCCCGGTTGGGAAAAGCTCGCCGCAGCCGTCCACGAGTACGGCTGCAAGATCATGCCGCAGCTCTTCCACCCCGCCTACATGGCCTTTAACATTCCGGGCACGCCGCGCTTGATCGCTCCGTCCTTTGTGGGCCCGTCCTATGCCCGCGAGGCGCCGCGTCCTATCACGGTCAACGAGATTCACGAGCTCACGCATCAGTTTGGCGACGCTGCCGTGCGTATGCAGAAGGCCGGTGTCGATGGCGTTGAGGTCCATGCGGCGCACGCCCACGGCATGCTCGGCGGTTTCTTGACCCCGCTCTATAACAAGCGTACCGATGAGTACGGCGGCTCGCTCGACGCCCGCATGCGCTTTTTGCTCGAGGTCATCGCCGAGATTCGCGAGCGCTGCGGCAAGGACTTTATCATCGACGTCCGCATCTCGGGCGATGAGTACACCGATGGCGGTCTGACCCTCAACGACATGATCTACGTCTCGCGTCGCCTGGAGAAGGCCGGCGTCGACATGATTCATGTGTCGGGCGCCACCACCATCAAGCGCGGTTCCGCGATTCCTGCCGCCGGTACCCAGCAGGCCTCGCACGCTGCCTGCTCGCGCGAGATCAAAAAGCACGTCAACATTCCTGTCGCCACCGTCGGCCGCATCAACGAGGCCTGGATCGCCGAGGAGCTGATCGAGGACGGCGCTGCCGACATCTGCATGATGGGCCGCGCCAATCTGTGCGATGCCGAGTTCTGCAATAAGGCCGCTGCCGGCAACGCCGACGACATC
>OGPN01002014.1_pt1 | contig 12402 bp, 7 predicted proteins | sample 1552941 | NCBI WGS metagenome assembly OGPN01 (sample SAMEA2580220, study PRJEB22360) | human gut metagenome | biome: human gut; feature: human-associated habitat; material: faeces | place: Denmark | collected 2008/2010
GCCGGCAGACCACGGCCGCTTCCAGATCGCCGTGAGGCTCCGCGAACCACTCCCCGCCGGGCAGCAGCCCGAATACGTCGAAGAGCAGCGGCGCGGCATACCCCACCCCGGTCATCAGCGGACGGCCTTCGCCCGAACAGTTGCCCACCCAAACGCCGACGGCATAGTCGGGCGTCGCCCCGACGGCCCACGCATCGCGGTTGCCGTAGCTGGTGCCCGTCTTCCAGCCGATCTTCTTCGACGAGGAGAAATACTGCCACTCGCCCTCCTCCTCAGGACGGGCCACATTGCTTATCGAATTGAACATAAGCCATATCGCACCCCTCGACAGCGGAATGTCGTCCGCGCTGACCGTCTTTACAGCCTCCGGATCGCAGTGCGGGATGCGGACCGGCCCGCCGCCTAGCTTGGCGGCCAGCATCGCATAGACCGACGTCAGGTCCCAGAGCGTGATCTCGGCGCCGCCCAGAATCAGCGAAAGCCCGTAATGGTCGGCGCTCCTGTCAATCGTACCGAATCCCAGATTCCGCACCAGCGACAGAAAATTCTCGCGCCCGTATTTGTCGAGCATCTTCACCGAAGGGACGTTCAGCGAACGTTCGATCACCCGGTTGGCAGGCACCGCACCGCTGAAGTCGTGGTTGAAGTTCTGGGGCGTAAAGTCCTTGTAATAAGTCGGAACGTCCGGAAACAGCATCGTGGGCAGGGCCGTCCCGTTGTCCAGCATCGCGGCATAAAGCAGAGGTTTGAGCACGCTTCCGCTGCTGCGGGGCGCCCGGACGACATCGACGCTGGTGCCCTCGCTCCGGTCCGCGGGATCGTAGACATTTCCCACATAGGCCAGCACTTCGCCGCTCTTCACATCCATCACCACGACGGCGAGGTTATTTATCTTATTGCCCCTGTTGCGCCGGTTATGCCGCAGCGCCAGCTCGTTGACCCTGCGCTGCAGGTCATAGTCGAGCGTCGAGCGGAACGATCCCCCGCGCATCCGCCCCAGCAGGTGCATCGCCTGCATCGGCATCGGTTCGGGAGCGTCGGGCAGCGGTTCCTGCCGGGCCAGAGCGCACGTCAGGGAGTCGATATGCCCGCCGCGCCATATCCGTTCCAGCAGGTCGTCCCGCTTGCGCCGCAACCGCTCCCGGTTGCGCCTGATATGGATGAGCGCGGGCGAATTCGGCAGTACGGCGAGCATGGCGCTCTCGCCCCACGAGAGGCTGCCGGCGCTGCGGCCGAAATAGTACCATGCGGCGCTCTCCAACCCGATCACATTGCCGCCAAAGGGGGCGTGGGAGGCGTACAGGGCGAGTATCTCCTCCTTGCCGCATCTGAATTCCAGCCGGGTCGCCAGCACCGCCTCGACGATCTTTTCCCGGAAGGTCCTCGCTTTCCGGCCGCGGCTCAGGCGGATCGTCTGCATCGTAAGCGTGCTGGCGCCGCTGGCCACCCTTCCCGAAGCGAGGTTCGGCCGCACGGCGCGGCCGAGCGCCAGCGGATCGACCCCGAAATGGCGGTAGAAACGTTTGTCTTCGTAAGTAGTAATAGCGACACGGAATTTGTAAGGCACACTGTCCGTGGGGAAAAAGCGCCACTGTCCGTCGGAAGCGACCTTGGCCGACATCAGACGGCCGTCGCGGCTCCAGACGGTCGCGGAGAAAGGCTCGTCGAAAAGCGTCCGGGGCAGGCAGAAACAATACCCCGCCGCAGCCGCGGCAAGGAGCGGCAGCAGCAGGAAATATATTGTTTTCCGCTTGAGCTTTTCAGTCATATTTTATGTATCTTTGACAAAGTTACAAAAAAAACCACTATGAAAGCAATCCGCTACGTATTGTTTGCAACGGCTCTCCTGCTCTTCGCCTCATGCGGCAGGCAGCCGTCCGATATCATCGAATCGTCGCCGAACGGAGTGACGGGCGTCAAAATGCCGATTCTCGTGACGTTCAAGGAGAACGTCGAGCCGAAGGAGGACAGAATCCGGGAGGCCGTATCGATCTCGCCCTCCGTCGATTTCGACGTCTACCTTTCGGGAATGCGGATGCTGCGGATCATCCCCCGGTCGCCCCTGAAATACGACACCCGCTACAAGGTGACCATCGAAGCCGCGAAGCTCACCGGACGGCAGCTCAAAGGCGTCGCGGAATTCGAATTCGCCACGCCGAAACTGCGGTTCGCCTACAGCGACTACTGGCTGCAGCAAAGCGACGACATGACCTCCTACGTACTGGTCGGCGAAGTGGTCTCGTCCGATTACGCGGAGAGCGGCTACGTGGAGAAGAACCTCAAGATAAGCGGACTGAAGAATCCGGACGTCGCGTGGGTGCACTCCGCGAACGGCACCACGCACCAGTATACCGTCGGCAACATCGCCCCCGGCGAGGGAGCGGGTTACACGCTGACGCTCGATTTCGGCTACGGCGACAGCAAGACCCTGACTGTCGAAGTGCCCAAGAAGGACGAGTATGTGGTGCTGGACCACAGCGTCGCGGCGGAACCGCTCGCGGTGGTGGTGACCTTCTCCGAACCGCTCAAACAGAGCCAGAACCTGAAGGACCTGATCCGCTTCGACACGAAATTCCGCACCTCGGTCGACAAGAACCGGCTCTACATCTATCCCGAATCGCACGTCACGGGAAATTTCGACATCGAAATAAGTCGGAACGTGCTCAGCAAGAGCGGGCAGCGGCTCAGGGAGAGCTATACGTTCACGGCCAACCTGCCGTCGCGGGTGCCGGCGATCCGCTTCGCGGGCAAAGGCTCCGTCCTGCCCTCGTCGAACGACATGTCCCTGCTGTTCGAATCGGTGAACTACCGCAAGGCGCGGGTCCGCGTGCGGAAAATATTCGCCAACAACCTGCTGCAGTTCTTCCAGCAGAACTACTACGGCGGCGACTACTATTCGGATATGGACTACGTGTCGCGCATCGTCCGCGATACGACCGTCGATCTCTCGGCCAAGGCATCGACCAAGCTCGACCTCTCCAACACCTATTCGCTGGATCTCAGCCGCCTGATAACCGACGGCCGGAAGTCGATGTACCTGCTGGAGATCAAGGGCGTCGAACCGCTGGTTCCCACCGACGAATATGATTACGACTACTATTTCGGAGATTACCGGACTTACCGGGAGCGGTCGAAACTGGTTCTGCAGTCCGACATCGGCATCATCTGCAAAAGCAGCGGCGAAGAGGAGTACGTCGTCTACACCACCGACCTGCTGTCAGCCCGGCCCAAAGGAGGCTGCAAGGTACGGGCTTACGACAAGCAGAACCAGACCTTGGCGGAAGCGTCCACCGATTCCGAAGGCCGCGCCGTGCTGAAATGCAGGGAGGAACCCTCCATCGTAGCGGCCGAAGCCGACGGACAGCTCGCCTTCGTCAAGGTGGAGCGGGGCGCGGCGCTGTCACTGAGCAATTTCGACGTCGGGGGCACCACCAACCCCAAAGGCACGAAGGGTTTTCTGTTCGGCGAGCGCGGCGTATGGCGGCCCGGAGACGACATCTTCCTCACTTTCATCGTCACGTCCGACAATCCACTGCCGGAAAACCATCCGGCGTCCGTGGAGTTCTTCAACCCCAACGGGCAGCTGGTGCAGACGCTGGTCAGCAACGGCTCCTCGGACGGCATCTACACGTTCAAACTCGGAACGACGCCGGCGGCGCCTACCGGACAGTGGCTGGCGCGCGTAAGTCTGGGCGGCGCGGTATTCGAAAAAGCGATCCGCGTGGACGCCATCAAGCCCAACCGGATGAAAATCGACATGCGGCTCGGTGACGGCAGGCGGATCGACGCCCGAAAGTTCACGGGCAGCCTGACGGCCAAATGGCTGCACGGCGCTCCGGCGGACGGCGCAAAAGTGACGCTTCAGGCGCAGCTCAGGCAGATTCCGACGCGTTTCAAGGGTTATGAGAAGTACTCGTTCGACGACGCGACGAAATATTTCGAAACCGAGGAGCGGGAGATCGTCTCCGGCACCACGGACCAGCAGGGAACGCTGCAGCTGACGACCGGCGGACTCGCTTCGCTGGAGGGACTCAGCCCCGGCATGCTGAGCGGCAAATTCACGGTGAAGGTCTTCGAAAAGAGCGGCGATTTCAGCGTCGATCAGCAGATCATCCCCGTGTCGCCCTACGACGCCTATTTCGGAATCGGAGTGACGCCCCAGACGAGCGACTGGGGCGACGAATACCTCGACAGCAAAAAAGAACATCTGCTGCGCATCGTCATGCTCGATGCGCAGGGACGTGCCCTGCCCGGCAGGGAGGAGGTGCTCGTCTCGGTCTACAAGATCACCTCCTACTGGTGGTGGGACGCCGCGTCGGACTCGCAGGCCCGTTATGCGAAAAATGCGCTCAACACCTGCTACAAGACATTGCAGACGACCCTGACCGACGGCGCGGGGCAGGTCGCGATGCGCTGGAGCGCAGGCGATTACGGCTATTATATGATCCGCGTGACCGGTTCGGGCCATGAACACGCTGCGACTCAGGTCGTTTGCGTATCGTCCTCCGACTGGCGGGGCGACGTCTCCTCGGTGACGGACGCAGCCACCCGACTCGCCGTGACCAAGGACAAGGAGAAATATGCGCCGGGCGACAAGGCGAAGATCACGATCCCCTCTTCGCCGGGAGCGCGGGCGCTGGTGAGCGTCGAGAGCGGCAGCGTCGTACGGGAAAGTTTCTGGATCGACTGCGCCGACAAACAGACCGCGTTCGAGATACCGATCAAAGCGGGAATGGCTCCCAACGTCTACGCCTCGGTGACGCTCGTCCAGCCCCATAACCATACGCACAACGACGCGCCGATAAGGTTGTTCGGCGTGGTCCGCCTCAACGTCGAAGACGCCGCCACGAAGCTCGATCCGGTGATCGACATGCCCGAAACGGTCAGACCGGAGTCGGAGATCACGATAAAGGTCCGGGAAAAGGACGGCAAGAAGATGAGCTATGTGCTGGCGCTGGTGGACGAGGGCCTGCTGGGGCTGACGCGTTTCAAGACGCCGAACCCCTACCTCCATTTCAACGCCACGGAGGCGCTGGGCGTACGGACGTGGGACATGTTCGACCACGTGATCGGCGCCTACGGCGGCAGGATCGAACAGTTGTTCGCCATCGGCGGCGACGCGGAGCAGCAGCAGAACACCGGCGCACTGAAGGCGCAACGGTTCAAACCCGTCGTGCGGTTCCTCGAAGCGCAGAAGCTGGGCGCAGGCAAAACCAACACCCACAAAATCGCGCTGCCGCCCTATTTCGGGTCGGTGCGCGTGATGGTCGTGGCTTCGAACGGACGGGCTTCCGGCGCCGCGGAGAAGGTCGCCGAAGTGAAAAAACCGCTGCTGGTGCAGGCCACCCTGCCGCGCGTGGTCTCCACGGACGAAGAGGTGGAGCTGCCGGTGACGGTTTTCGCCCTCGAAAAGGGAGTCGGCAAGATCGACCTGAAAGTCTCCGCGAACGAACTCTTCACGGCCGTCGGACCGCGCAGCAAAACGATCGCCCTCAGTCAAAGCGGCGAGGAGGTCGTAACGTTCCGGCTGAAAGTCAACAAGGAGACGGGCGTCGGAAAGGTTCGGGTCACGGCAACCTCCTCCGGCGACAGCTCCGTTTCGGAGATCGAACTGGACGTACGCGAACCCAACCCCTACGTAACGACGTCGGAGGATTACATGCTGGAGCCGGGCAAAACGATCGCCCTCAGGCCCCTGAAGGATACCGGAAACGCGAAGCTCGAACTCTCGTCGATCCCGTCCGCAGACCTCACGCGCCGCATGGAATATCTGGTGAGGTACCCCCACGGCTGCATCGAGCAGATCACCTCCGGCGCATTCCCGCAGCTCTACCTGCCCGCCGTCATGGAGTGCGACGTCCGGACGCTTCAGGACATCGACCGCAACGTCAAGAGCGTATTGTCGCGTCTGGGCGGTTACCAGCTCTACAACGGATCGTTCGCCTACTGGAGCGGTGGTTCGAACAGCTCCGAGTGGGGAACGGCCTATGCGGCCCACTTCCTGACCGAAGCCGCGAAATACGGCTACGCCATCGACCGCCCGATGCTCGACCGCGCGCTCAAATACCTGCGCGGCAACGAAGCGGACAGCTTCCTGACGCAGGCTTACGCCCAGTACGTTCTGGCGCTCAACAACATGGCCGACCGGGGCGCCATGAACCGGCTGAGGGAGAAAGCCGCCGACCTGAAGAACGACGTCAAATGGATGCTGGCGGCGGCCTATGCGCTGGACGGCAACCGGAAGGTAGCCGAAGAGCTGACCGCGCAGGGCGGAAGCGGCCAGACCGGCAAGGTCGATCCGTACGACGACACCTACAACAGCAGCGAACGCCAGATGGCCGTGGTGCTCATGACGCAGACGCTGCTCGGCAAGCGGGAAGAGGCGTTCCGCACGGCCCTGAAGATGTCCGACATCCTCAAGAAGGAGAAGTGGCTGAGCACGCAGTCTACGGCGTGGATGCTCAGCACCCTCTCCAACTTCATCGTGTCGGGCCAGACCGGCATCGACGCCAAGGCGGGCAAAGAGAGCATCCGAACCGACAAATCCTTCGTCAGCATGCCGCTGACCGAAGAGACCGGGGTGACGAACAACGGCAAGGAGAGTCTGTATGCCGTCGTCAGCCAGCGTTACAACCCCGCCAAGGGCGAAGAGACGGAGGCGGCCGACAACATCCGCATCGCCGTCCGGTATACGGACATGGACGGCAAGGCCGTAGACCCCAAGTCGATCCGCGCTTCGACGGATTTCTACGCCGTGGTGACAGTCTCGAACATCAGCGGCTATGAGAAATACACCAATCTGGCGCTGACACATATCGTTCCGGCGGGCTGGGAGATCACTTCGGAGCGGGACCTCACGTCGGTCACCTATCAGGACATCCGCGACGACCGGGTGCTGAGCTACTTCGACCTGAAACGGGGCGAAAGCAAGGAGATACCGGTCAAGCTGACGGCAACATACAAGGGCCGCTACTACCTGCCGTCGATCTACTGCGAAGCCATGTACGACAACTCGGTCCGCGCGCTCAAAAAGGGCGAATGGATCGAGGTGGTCGAATAGGCCGGAGCCTGCCGGCAGGTCTCGACCGGCAAAGCTTTCCGCCGGACAGACGGGAAGCGGCAAAAGGGAAGCATCCCCGGCCTTCAGACAAATCCCCGCAACCTGCATGGGTTGCGGGGATTGCCGTATCTTCAAAGGACACGCTGTTTCCGGGAAAGACCGCCACAGGCAGACATCGCGCACAGGCGGAACGGACCGCTATTTTTTCGTGCAGAGCGTGACGAGCAGCGAGGCGGACGAAAGCAGGATTCCCGCCGCGACGACTCCCGTCCAGCCGTAAAGCGACCATGCGGCTCCCGACAGCAGTGTGCCGAGCGAACCTCCCGCAAAGTAGGTGCTCATAAAAATCGTGTTGATCCGGTTCGAAGCCGAGGGATCGAGTTCGAACAGAGTGGCCTGATTGCTGAGCTGGATGCACTGCATGCCGATATCGACAACGACGATTCCGGCGACGAGCGCCGCATAGGAATCCGCACCGAAGAAGAACAGCAGCCATGCGAGGATCTGCAGGCCGACGCCGATATAGTTGAACCTGCGCACGCCGACGCGCCGGATGTACTTCCCGGCGAAGGTCGCCGTCAGAGCGCCCGCGATTCCGCAGAGGCCGAGCATGCCGACGACGTTGCTGCCGGCATAAAACGGCGCCTGCGCCATCTTGAAGGCGAGCGACGCCCAGAAACACAAAAAGGAGCCGAAAGCCAGCGCGGCGCGCACGGAATAGAGCCGCAGCGTCGGATAGCGCCGGACGATCGTAAGAAGCGACTTCATCAGGGCGGCATAGGTTCCCCGGAAGTTGGGGCGCGCATCGGGCAGTACATACAGCACGACGGCCGCCGAAACGACCATGAGTCCGGCGGCGGCGAAATACATTTCGCGCCAGCCGAAAAGCTCGCCGACAACGCCGCTGACCACGCGCGAAGCGAGGATTCCGGTCAGCAGGCCCGAAAGGACGATCCCGACATTGCGGTTTTTATATTCCGGACGCGAATACTGCGCCGCCAGCGGAATGAAGATCTGCGGAATGACCGAGCAGACGCCCGTTACCAGCGAAAACCCGTGAATCACACGGATATCGGAAGCCGTGGCGATCGCCAGCAGCGAAACGGCCAGCAGCAGGAAGTTGACCAGTACGATGCGCCTGCGGCTGAAAAGATCGGCGAGGGGTATGATGAACAGCAGCCCCAGCGCATAACCCAGCTGCGAAAAGAGGGCGACGTGGTTGGCGGCGAGCGTAGTGGTGCCCAGATCCTGCCGGAGCATGTCGAGCAGCGGCTGATTGTAGTACAGATTGGCGACCGACACGCCGGCGATGACGGCCAGCGTGCATAACAAACCGTTCGAAAGCCCGGCGCCCTCCTTCAACATCGCCTTCATCGGCGGCGCGGTTTTTCGGGTCCCGACTTTCGCCCCTGCCTGCGATCCGGGTTGCGTTTCGGATTGCGGCTTGAGTTGCGGCTTGGGTTGGGGTCTGAGTTGGGGCCGGCTGACAATGCGGCGGAGGATGCGGAGGAAGACAAGGCGGATGCCGGAGGCATTGCGGATGCGGAGGATGACAAAGAGGCAGAGGGCGTTGCGGAAGATAATGCGGAGGAAGTCCGGTCCGCAGATTCTACACCGGATGCAGGCTTCGTTCCGGTCAGAGATTTCGTTTTGGCCACGAGCTTTGTTCCGGCCACGGGTTTCTTTCCGGTCAGAGATTTCGTTCCGGTCACGGGCTTTGTTCCGGCCACGGATTTCGACGTTTTCGGCCGCGGCTTTTTCCGCACCGACCAGCCGAAATGGCCGAGCGCTTCGCCCAGCGCGAAATATTCGCCGTGGGAGTAGACGATCGGACAGGCCCGTTCGAGGCAGAAACGGCCCGTGGCAGGGTCGATATAATCGGCATCGACCTGCACGGCGACCACCTCGGCCAGAAACATGTCGTGCGTACCCAGTTCAAGCACCTGCCGCACGCGGCACTCGATGCTCACGGGAGACTCTTCGACGATCGGCGCGGCGACCTTGAGCGCCTTGCCGGGCGTAAGGCCCATTTCGCGGAATTTGTCGTAATCGCGGCCCGAACGCACGCCGCACCAGTCTGCGGCGCGGGCCAGACCGCGGGTCGTGAGGTTGATGACGAACTCGCCGGTGCGGCGGATAATCCCGTAGGAGTGGCGTTCGGGCCGCACCGAGACGTAGCACATCGGCGGATCGGTGCAGACCGTCCCCGTCCACGCCACGGTCAGCAGGTTATACTCGCCGGGCGTCGCGCCGCAGCTCACCAGCACCGCCGGCAGCGGATAGATGAGCGTTCCGGGTTTCCAGCTCTCTTTCATCGGCCCGACTATTTGTCCCGAAAGAAGAAGTTGCGGAAAAATACGATCTGGTAGTCGATCGAATTGCCCCAATACTCGTTGTTGTGACGGCCGGGACGCACATAGAAGTCGTGCATGATGCCGCGGCGCAGCAGCTCGGCATGGAAGTCGTTGTTCACCCCGAAAAAGAAATCGTCGTAACCGCAGTCGATAACGATCGCCAGATCGCCGTCGGCGATACGCGGGATCAGGTTGATCGGCGTAGCTGCCTCCCAAGCTTCGGGATGCTCGGCCTGCGTGCCCAGCAGCTGCGGAATCTCCCAGTTTTCGGGGAACGGGCGGATATCCAGCCCGCCGCTCGTACTGCCGACGGCCCCGAACAGCTCCTTATGCCTGATCGCCAGCGACACGGCGCCGAAGCCGCCCATGCTGAGGCCCGTGATCGCGCGTCCGCTGCGGTCGCGCGAAACGGGATAACGTTCCTCGACGGCCGGAAGCAGTTCCCGCGTCATGAAAGTCTCGTAAAGGCTCTTCGCCCGCACCTTGCTGTCGAGGTACCAGCTCATCGCGCCGTCGGGACAGACGAAGGCGATTCCTTCGCGGTCGGCGATGGCGGGCAGCGACGGTTTGATCCGGAGCCACGTCGTCTGATTGCCGCCGTAACCGTGGAGCAGGTAGACCGTCGGGCAGGGATTCGCAGGCGAAGCGCCGTCGGGCAGAATCACGATCACGGGAATGTCGCGGTCCATGGAAGCGCTGCGCACCGCAAGCGTATCGACCGCAGCGGCGGCGGCAAACTGCGCCGTCAGCCACGCCAGCAGAAAGGCTAAAATGAAGATTCGTTTCATGGCATATTATTTATGAATACGCAAAAATACGAAAAAACCGTATCTTTGCCGCATGCTGACGGAATTCATCCGATATCTCTCCGCCGAGCGGCGCTACTCGCCGCTCACGGTCCGCAACTACAAGCACGACGTGGAGCAGTTCCTCGCGTGGCTGGACTGCGACGAGTCGCGGTTCGACCCGCGGTCGGTCACAACCGAGCAGATCCGCGAATGGATCATTTTCCGCACGGAGGAGGGAAAGCTCAGCGCCGGGTCGATGAACCGCGAAGTGGCTTCGCTCCGGGCCTTTTTCCGGTGGCTGCACCGCACGGGAGCCGTCGAAAAGGATATTTTCCGCATGATTTCGACGCTCAAAACCTCACGCCGCCTGCCGGCATTCGTTCCCGAAAGCCGCATGACGACCATCGTCAGCGAATGCGGACCGGACAGCGAGGATTTCCTGACCGAGCGCAACTCGCTCATCATCCTGATGTTTTACGCCTGCGGACTGCGTCTGGCCGAACTGGTCGGCATCGACCGCAGCGACTTTTCGGCCGACTACACCTCGCTGCGGGTCCGGGGCAAGGGAGACAAACAGCGCATGGTCCCGATTCTCGAATTCCTGCGCGAAAAGATTTTGCACTACCTCGGCCTAATAGAGAGGCAAAATATTTGCATTTCTTCGGAAAAAGCACTATTTTTAACACATAAAGGGAAGCGCATATCCCGGAGCGTCGTCTACCGCACGGTGCAGGAAGAACTCACCCGCGCGGGAGTACAGGGCAAGAAAAGCCCCCATGTGCTGCGGCATACGTTCGCCACGCACCTGCTGAACGGCGGAGCCGACATGCGCGAGATTCAGGAGCTTTTGGGCCACGCCTCGCTGCAGGCCACGCAGGTCTACACGCACAACAGCATCGCCCGGCTTCGGGAAATATACGCAAAAGCCCATCCCCGCGAAAAGGGAGGGAAGTGATTAACTTTTATAAACTGCAAGGCTATGAACGTACAGATTCAATCCGTGAAATTCGACGCAGACAAACGGCTGATCGAATTCGTAGAGCACAAAATGGAAAAGCTCGACCGCTTCGCAGAGCGTTCGACCGGTGCCGAGGTCATTCTGAAACTCGATAAAGACCATGAAAAAGGAAACAAGATCGCAACGATCACGCTCCATATGCCGGGCGAGGACCTCGTGGCCTGCCACCAGTCCAAAGCCTTCGAGGAGTCGGTGGACGAAGCGATCGACGCCCTCAAGCGTCAGATAGACAAATTCAAGAGCAAATCGGAAAAGTAAACCCACCAACCAATCAAATAACCTTTAACTTCAATGCCGCAGCGGCCGTCCTTTTCGGGACGGCCGCTGCATTTGAAAACATCCGCCACATGGCGACCGCGGGAAGCGGCAAACACCCGGCACGCGAAACTATCCGGAAGCCGAGAACACGCGGCCGTTGGGAACACACGGAATCGGGAAGCACACGGAATCGGGAAGCACACGTCATCCGAGAACCGTTGAAAGCGGGAAAAAACCGGCACGCGAAAACGCCCGGAGGCTGAAACCGCGCGGAATTCCGGCGAATGACTCCGCCCCAGCGCGGAGCCGCACACAAAAAAAAGCGACCGGAAACCGATCGCTTAGTAGTGGATAGGGGATTCGAACCCCTATGTCGTGCGTGAGAGGCACGTATCCTAACCCTTAGATGAATCCACCGTGTGAGTTTTGTGGTGCAAAGATAACGCCTTCTTTTAAAACTGCAAAATTTTCCTGCAAATTCTACGATTTTTTTTGGAAAACCCCGCATATAGCCGCATTTTCCGTATCTTTACGATAAATACAAAACATGTCCAGACCATGAAATACATCAAAACCGCCATACTGATCGCAGGCATGGCTGCGGCGACGGCAGCCTGCACGCGGAAGCCCGTCGCTCCCCAATTCGGCATGCTGTCCATCGACACCCTCATTGGCACGCCCGCAAACGGATGCAAGATCGAATACCGTTTCGCCACGATCGCCAACGCAGAGAAATCCCCCGCCCTGCGCTCCATCGAAGCCGCCAACGCAGGCTATTTCTTCGAACTGGAAGAGTTCGGCGGCACGGCGCGTCAGGCGGCCGATTCCGCCCTCCGCCAGATCGCCGCGGAGCTTGCATTTCCGCAGAGCGCCCCGCAGATGACGGAGCCTTACGAAATCTCGGCCGAAGCCGAGGCAGCCGTC
>OGPN01002016.1_pt1 | contig 12396 bp, 24 predicted proteins | sample 1552941 | NCBI WGS metagenome assembly OGPN01 (sample SAMEA2580220, study PRJEB22360) | human gut metagenome | biome: human gut; feature: human-associated habitat; material: faeces | place: Denmark | collected 2008/2010
TCTGGATTGTGCTTTTCCTTTCTTTTCTTGATTACATCTACTTAGCCATAAGCTGCTTCATTCCCTGGGACTTTGCTCCGGGATTATCATTTCCGTAGCCTTCCATAAGGTTGATCGCTCCCCAGATTCCAAGTCCGGCTCCAAGAGCGATAACAAGTGTCTGTAAGGTTCCTACTGCGCTTGTAAAAAATGCCATAATTCAAATTCCTCCATTAAATGATTTTTGTGTGATATACTTTTTCCTTCTGTCCTGACCAAAGGGCGTTTTATAGTTACTGCCGGTCTTCCTGCAGTGATCCCGGCTATGCGCGCATATTTGCTCCCCATTTGGAAATTCTTTTATTTCCTGTTCGGGAATATAGTAAAAGCTCCTGCCTCCCGGCCTTTATCGCCGGATGGAAAGAGCTCTTTACTCGGTTAAATCGATGACCTGGTATTCGTCATCTGCTTTCAGTATTAAGTTGTGGCTGAGGAATTTTACTACATCAAAATAATTCCTCTTATCATAATCTGCCGTCAGCTTGTAATTCGGATGCTGCGTCAGATCATATTTATCGGATAAGAAAGGTCTTACACCACGGACCTGCACAATACATTTTGAGCCGTCCATGACCGCCAGTTCATCCATTGTCATAAGATCCTTACCAAGTTTCTGGTAATTCATGTTGTAGCTTTCCTGGGATCCTTTTGACTGACCTGTATTGTACATATCAATCGTTTCTTTTCCCAGAATCGCATTCAGATCCTTCAAAGTGGTCTGTTCCGTACCACCAAGAAAAATCTGTGAATCCATGTTGCCGATGATCGTATCAGCGTTATCCTTATAAATCGCTTTCAGCTGCGACTTTGCCTGTAATACCAGGCATGCCGATATTTCTCGGCTTCGGATCGTTGCGACCAACTTCTCCAGATTAGGTATCTGGCCGATATTCGCCGCCTCATCAATCAGACATCTTACATGTACCGGTAATCTTCCACCATACACATCATCCGCTTTCTCACACAGAAGATTGAACATCTGTGTATAGATCATGGAAATCAGGAAGTTAAAGGTTCCATCTGTATCTGACATGATCAGGAACAGGGCCGTCTTCTCATCTCCCAGAGTATCAAGCTCCAGTTCATCATAGCTTGTCAGATCACGAAGCTCCTTAATTACCTCTTCTGTGATAAGCGCCTCCTGCATTTTCTCCCAGTCACTTTTTTCACGGAACCGGTTCGCCTGAATGATTCCCAGCTTATTGATCAGCTGTTCCACTTTTCCAGCTTTATCTTCTGGGAACTTTTCTGTATTCAGACTCACTTTGGTATATTTGCAGTTAATCTTCCGGAACTCTTCATGTCCCTCTTCTACAAGCATTCTGCAGCACATTGTACGACAATGTCCGGATATGATCCTGTCTTTGCCATCCACGTCCTCGATCAGAACATCCTGCATTACACCGAATAAAAGAATTGAGTTTTTCAGCCCTTGCAGTCTCTCTGGATCTGTAGAATAAAAATTATCCTTGGAAGGTTCCAGTTCAAATACATCCCGATACACCGTATCACTGATATTCTCAGTCTCCACAGGCTTTCGGTTATTCACCATATCTGCCAGATTAAATGCCATCAAGCTTCCCTCCCTTCCGTCCATTTATCCATCAGGATTCCTGCTGCCACCAAATACTCTTTTACCAGGCGTTTGTAATCTTTTGCAGCCAACGAGCGCGGAGAATACAGCGGAATAGGCTTTCTTGCATACGTACATTCAGACACTTTCCTGGAATAACGGATTCTTGTACTTAGCATGGGATATCCTGCTGCCTGTATCAGTTCTGCTCCCTGTTCCTGTGCCAGATTGTTTTTGTCGTACTTTGTGATAAAGATCCAGTAATTCTTCAGATCTTTATTTAATTCCTCTTTTGTGTATCCAATCTGGCTCACCAGCTCTGGCAGGCCTTCTGTGGTATTATCATCAATTTCCACTGGAATTAGGACATCATCACAGGCTGTCAGCGCATTAATCGTGGATACATTAATATCCGGCGCATTGTCAATTATGCAGAAATCATACTGATCAGCCACAAATGCCAGTGCATTTTTTATCCGGAACTGTTGCGGCCGTGTCTGATCAAACATCACTTCCTGGTTTGCCATCAAAAGCCGCATATTTGCTGGCAGCACATCCAGATTGTAATATGCTGTATGTCTGATCAGTTTTCTCATCCAGTCTTCCGGATGTCTGGCAGTCATGATCCGGTCAATGCCTTCTCCATCCTGAGTACGGCAATTTAATCCCCGGGAGGCGTCCCCCTGTTTATCGTTGTCCACCAGAAGGACTCTGTTTCCCTGCTCTGCCAAAATATAGGCAAAGCTATTGGATGTAATTGTTTTGGCTACACCGCCTTTTAAATTGATTACTGCTATCGTCCTCATACTTTTCCTCTTTTCATCTTTTTTATGGTTTTACGGCTCCGTCTATTTCTTTGCTTTCGGTCGGCTTTTTCCATCCACTCCGGTTTTCCACCTTCCGGCTCATCATCAAAATAGATCTCGCCGTCATCCCCTCTGTAGTAGTGGAACTTCATCCCAGCTCTTGTTATTGTTCCTATGTATGTCATTGTCCTTGGATCCTGTTCTGGACGCAGACTCCATCCTTTTCCCCAAAGTTCAGCTATCTCCATGCTTTATCATCTCCTCCTGGAGCCACTGTGAATATGAATGTGTACCGGCAGATGAAGAAACTTCCAGCTTAAGCCTGTCAATAGGCTCGTAAACCTTTCTCCATTCATCCGCATTTTTTATCTCGTTTCCCTTTGTATCCTTAAAGCCACCTGCTGCCAGATCTGATATTCTCAGAACTCTGGATGCCACGAAGGTATCTTTCGTGTGTATACAGATCTCACAGGAAGAATGAAATCTTGCCAGTGCCTCCGTAAGCGCCTGCAGGTTGCACTGATGATATGTGCTTACCTCACATCCAAACCCTTCCCTGGTCACAATCTGTCCATGATACATGATCTCAATCACGTATCCATATTTTCTCTGTATACATGCCTGGCACTGCTTGTCCGTTTCCAGGTAAATGTTCACCTTCATGGTTCTAATCCTCTTCTCTTTAAATTCGTCTGTTCAGCTTGATCATTGTGTACCTACGGTATTTGTAACCGGTTTTAGGGTTAATTCCTTCATAAAAAGCCGCCATGTAATATCCCTTTTTCGGTTTTATTTCTTTTTGCCAACGAACCAGCTTTTTCTTTTTCGGATCCGGAAGTGGCATATTCCGGGAATGGCTATAACTCGCCTCTTTAATTTTGGGTTTTGCTGGTGTGCCATCTTTTTTGAATTCCTGAGTATTTTCGTCTTTTGTTATGTAGTTCGATAGCTCGGAAAATCATAGTATTTGCTATTCTTGATTGTAATTGCACTTACATGCCCGTATTCCCATGCCCTCTGCAGAATACTCAGGCTATCTCCTATTTCGTTGATAATCAGATGGATATGCCAACCACCTTTTGTTCCCAGCTCTATATTCCGAATCCAGAATAGTTCTCTTCCCTGTTTTCGATACTCATTTCTTACTTTTCTTAACGCTTTTCCAACTTGCTTCACAGTTGTTTTCATATCAGGCGGTCGATTTCTCAATTCATATGTCAAATCCACCCACAGATCTCCTGGATTAAAGTATTCAATCATCCGCAGCCTTGCCATCCTTGCTTTATGCCAGGCATTTACTTTCTGCATATCCTCTTTAGTGGGCTTTTTCTTCGGCATCCTTTTCTTACCCTTGGCACCATATTTTCCATCATGGTATTCCAAGATATCCAGAACATCTCCACCTCGTAGACGGTACCCTTTTCTTATCGTTCCCATACCTTCCAAGTCCTAACTCTAATATTTTTATCAAGTGCTAAAAGGGGAATTTCGCCCCTGTTTTCTTGACTTTCAGCCTTCTGGATGGTATAGTATTTATAGGCGTTTCATCCAGGTGACGGATAGTCATTAACCCATGTATTGTGAGTACATGGGTTATTTTTTTATTGACATATCTGTTTACTCATCCTACAATAGACATGTAAACAAATACTATTTGTTGTGCTGGATCCTGATGAGCTGCTACTCAACAGGATCCATTTTCTTCTAACACCCTAGTAAGATATGCCGTGGCTGCTTCATAGGCCTGCAGCAATATTTTCCTTACAGACTCATCATCATACATAATAAAACATGCTTCTGCCCTTCTGCCTAGCTTGTAACCCTCTCGGTGAATGCGTACTATCGTCGCACTGGGTTTTGAATTACTGCAATCAAATTCCACATACGCCTTTGTTTCTTTCATTACCTTCCTGCAAAGGCTGAACAACGCAATAAGTTCTTTCTCTAACATTACGTTCTCCCTTCTAAGCTACCCCACAACCTTTTCTTCTCATTGCTTCCACTTCCAGCTTAATCTGCTTCGCTCTCCACTGATCGAACTTCTCTGTATCAAAGAAGATCTTGCTATTCTTCTTTGCTGGATCCAGCTTTCCTGCAAAATCATTGTCCTTGCGGCGGTACACACTCAGTAAGTATTCCTCTGACAGCCCTGTATAGGTTGCCAGATCCGCCAGGGACATAAACGGTTTTGGATATGTCACCTTCCTCACTCCCTTCCATTTATCTCTTTTTTCAAATTATCTTCTTCCCATTGCAAGCACAATCAATCCTATTGCATTCAAGAGTGTTGCGGCTGCGATTGCCATAAATGCCATGTTTTCCATATTCTCACCGTCCTTTCTACTATTGCAGGTATTTCCTATATTGACTTTTTGCCTAAACTCTCCTATTCTGGTTTTAATAAACACTTGCTAGCCCAGACACAAAAAGCGCGGAGGTACTAATATGTCAGAAATAACATTAGATAATCGAAGTTTTTCTCTTCTTGAATATATCTACAACAATCCGTACATCTCTTATGCTTCGCTTAAAGCTACGTTTCCTTCTTATAACGACATTGAAGATCTTGTTCTATCGTTCGATGAGCAACATCTAATCTCACTTAGAGAAGCAAGTTCACTAGAAGCAGACACTGATCAATACGAAACTTATAACCTCGTAGATTCTTCTCACTTAGTAACCATAACTGCCGGAAATGCAATTATCGAACAGGCTAAGCGCCGAACTGATGAGTTTAACACAAAGATCAAACCATTGTACGATATTGCAGATAAAACAGCTTCCTTAGCAGAATCTGCATCTATCCGGGCAAATCTCGCAAAAGAGCAAGCCGATAGCGCAAAGAAAACATCTCTTTCTGCTAAATTCAAAGCTAATTTATCTTTTATTCTTTCAATCATTACCGTAATTTGCAGTCTTCTGGCTAATGCAGACAAGATAGTACATAACGTCCAAAAAATACTATCTTATCTAGGTTTGCAATAAATAGAATGAATAGATTTAACAGGTTGAAATACAAGGCTATTGTGTAGTTCCGGTCGATAACTTTATTGTCATGCTCTATCCGTTCTTCTTCTGTCATATCTCTGTATCGTTTTCTTTTTTTCGTATTCTCATCTCCTTTGCAAACAAATTCACTAGGGAACTAATCAATTTATTTCCGGTTCATCCAACTGATTCACACGCCCTTCTGCAACCAGTACACCATCCTTTGTCCAATACTGTATTACTGTTTGCAGAGGGGTTCCTTTTCCATTTTTCTCCTTTACGGTTTTGACTTTTATCATAGGAACTTCTTTAGCGTATACTATTCCACTATGATGCAACTTCTCTCACCTCGTCTTCTGTTATCCTGCTTTCTTGTTATCGTCTCTCATGCTCATGACCGCTTCCAGCATCATCCCGAACACAGTTCTCTGGCTTCCTTCGTCCGATAGGGCGCCATTTTGATGATGTTGTCTAATGGATTGTCTGTCATGTTAATTTCTGGGATTGTTTTAATTTTCATTCTCTCACCTCGTTTTCTGTCGATATGTCTCGACTTCTTTCCTTTGTTTTATATTGACATTTCTTGTAACTTTTCCTATCCTTGTATTACCATGCCCAGGCATTATGAAAGGAGAACCCTCAATGATCAAAAGTGCTGAATCATTACTAATATCTCTCAGAACTTTGGTTCGTACTGACGAAGACGAAATATGGATTGATAACGATACAAAAACCTTCCACCGTTTACGTCTTATAACCGAATCAGATACATCCATCCCGTTTCCTCAAAATGAACCTTCTGTTTTAGGACTTATTTATTATCTTCGAAGTGAAGGTTACATTGTTTTAGACCACCGCGAGGAATATTTAACCCTTACATATAAAGCGTTTTATTATGAGGAATTCACTCGGGATGAACGCCTTACTTTTATCAAACGTTCAGTCTTAATTCCAATCTTTCTTTCCCTGGCAACCAACGCTCTTTTGTTTTTCACACAGCAGACAGGAGCGTCACTACTATCACTGTTGAAGCAATGGATACTAGGCCCGGGACAATAACTTCCCAATAAAATCCTTTGTGTCCTACAAATGGATCTATTGGAATAATGAATACTGAAGCTATAACAGCTACAATGATTAGTAAGTTAATTACTACTGTTAAAATCAATCTTCTCACCGTCCTTTTTCAGCTTACTTATTTATGCAGGGATCCCTTTCAGCTAGTAGTTCACCCTCCATGCTCCAATACTGCACAACCTGTCTGGATAGATCATCCAGCGTTCCTTTTCCTCTATTACTTTTTGTTTCGATTACTTGTATAACTTTTGCACTGTCAGTGCCATTTGGTCTGACAGTGTTTTTTTGATCATTCATGCCTTCTCACCTCGTTTTCTGTCGATATATCTCTACTTTTTCAAAATGGTCTTAAGAGTGTTCTCGAATTCCTGGCACAGTTCAAATAAGTTTTTGGCCAGCCGCCTTATTCCGGCTGGCCATTCTCGTAATATGCTGCATGCACATGCTCTGATGTTCTACGGAAATTCAAAGCATGTCTCACATCTTTTGTATAATTACATGGTGGACAGGTGCTCTTTTTTTCTGGATTCTTGTAGCATGTATTTTTCTTGCAGGTTGGAACATTTCCGTCACAAAGATAAAAAACTCTTTTCTGCTCGCCCCCCAGCAAATACTCCATACTTGATCCAAACATCTGAGATAACTTCTGCAGCTTTTTACTTGGAATATCTTTCTTTTCGTTAATCCAGTTATAATAAGTTTTGTGTGATACTCCCAGCTGTAAAGCAATCTGCTCCTGTGACAATCTTTTTCGGATTCTTTCTTTTTCAATGTTAGCTAACATTTGACTTCTCACCTCCCTCTGTCATCCTGCTTTCTTGGTTTCCATGTCCATTGCATCTCTGGCCAGCAGAAGTTCTGCATTGTTCTTCATGAGTCGAAGGCTGGCTGGACCTAACTGCTCTAAATTTTTAACAATTTCTGTAATATCTCTTTTTTTGTCTTCGTTCATATCCTTACCTTCCTTTCTTCGACCTGCACTCTTCAGCACCAGTAGGTCAGCTCTGGTGGACGCCCGTGGGCGTTTCGGCTATTTACATTATGATCACCATGATATTTTCGTCATGTGTCCAGTCTCTTATTGGTCTATCAGCGTATTTCTCAATTAATAATGTCCACGCCCCTGTACAGATTTTGGGGCGATTGTTATTTACAAGAACGACTGTTCCATTCTTCCAATCAAAACCGTTGTAGTCTTCCATGAAAATTCTTAGCGTTTCTTTGAATTCTTCCTCATTCTCACTCTGTTCTTCATAACAAGAAATTCTCACTTCCGTACCTGTAATAAATGTTCCATTATCAAAAGTTGTACAATTTTCTCTGATCCATTTTTCTCTTTCTTCTTCGCTGTTAAAAGTTCTTATTGTTTCTTCCGTTGTCCAGTTTTCTATGATATATTTCATATTCTTTTCCTTTCTTTTCTCTAACCGTTTTGGCTACTTTCTTATATTGACTTTTTCTCTTATTTTTCCTATTCTTTTGGTACAGCCCTAGTTATTAAAAGGAGGAACCATATGGAAAAAATTGATAATAATACAACTAAAATTCTTAGTTTCATCTACAAGTACGACTCTGTTTCTATCCAGAATATAATCAATAAATTTGATTTGTCTGATAACCTGAGCGAACAATATATAACTTCACTACTTCAATTTCTTATTACCGAAGGATATATGGGACTTATCGTTGATGCTGATCACTATGTCTTAAAGTACAATCTTTCTGATTACCTTAATCAATGTACAGCCAGTAATACTAATCCTCTAAGTCCTACCATGTCTGTGTATCTGCTTCCACCAGGCAGAGCCCTTGTTGAAATTGCCAGAAGAAACCGCTGGTACTTTTTCGCTCCCTTTGTAGTTTCTGCTGTTTCAGTACTTATTTCCCTGCTAACACTCTTGCATGAGCTACTGGATAAATCTCCTACCTTAGTAAGATTAGTATTAAAATAATAATTGGTATGTAAAACAATCCAGCTTTTGCAATTTCCTTTACTCTGCACTTAAACATGTGTTTGCTTAAGGAAAAGCGTTTCATGAATTTCTTGGAATTTTCCTCTACAACAGGTGTATTCGTGGAAAATTCAGCAGTTCTTACATATGTGTGATTTTTCCACACGATTCTCTGCGGTGTAATCTGGAAAACTGTTTGTCCCTCAAACCAAACTGGCCGCGGCAAGGTTTTGACTGGGGCAAACATGTTTTCAATGTCCTCACCATACGTCCTGTTTCTAATATCCTTCCCTTTGTAAAACTCATAGTTTACATTCTCATCGAAATGCACTCTTTCCATCTTCTCACCTCGCTTTCTGTTACCTTTGTTATCATTATAGTTACCTTAGTTCCTTTTGTCAACACATTTTTGTTACCTCTGCTTACTTTTTTTGTTGACAATCTATTCTTTCGGTGTTATTCTGTGCTTATAGAAAAGAATTGGAGGTGAAAACGTGACACAGGGTGAACGAGTCAATGAAGTTCGTAAAAGAGCTCAATTGACCATGGATCAGTTCGGTGAGCGTTTAGGTGTTACCAAAACAGCTATCTCTTACGTAGTAAATGGAAAAAGGAGCTTGACAGAGCAAATGCTAAAATCCATTTGCCGTGAATTTGATGTAAACGAAAATTGGCTCCGAACTGGCGAAGGGGATATGCCCCGAAAACTTTCTGAAGAAGAAGAAATTGCAACATTGGTTTCAGACGTGCTGGAAGAGGGAAAAGAAAACCCCTTCTATGGGATTATCCTGGAGATCATCCGGACATACAACGAGCTGTCTCCTGCGAGCCAGGCAGTGCTCCGAGAGGCAAGCCAGAAATTAGTGGAAAATTTAAGCAAAAAGAAAGAGGGCTAACGCCCCCTCTTCCTTTCGAGATGTTTCCTAATAAGCACACATAACTGTTTTAAAAATGATTCGTCTGAATCATCAAGCTTATTCAACATTTCAACAATATAACTTTTGTATTCATTATCCACTTTTTTCATATGTACGCCCTCCCGTTCCCGTTTTCTCGAACGTTTGTTTGTATTTAATATACACCATTCCTTTTTATGGCGCAACACATTTCACAAACATTTGTTCGGATTTCATTTTATTTTATACTTATTATACGATAAACAGAGGGCAATATTTAGCACCGAAACACAATTGTCCAGTATGCTGGACACTTTTTACTATTTGTACGGTGAGTCGTATAAATCAGAGATCCTTACTTTCAAAACTCTGGCTATTTTTTCCAGATTATCCAGCGTAGGTGAGTATTTCTCAATCATAATATTATTGAGAGTAGATTTCGTGATTCCTGTCATCTGCGACAGCTGTCGTACAGATACATTTTTTTCATACATGATTTGTGTTAGTAATATCTTCATACTACTATTATCTACAAAAAGACATTGTTTATTCTGCAAGCAATGTAAAAATCGGGAGGGTTTATGAACAAGAAAATGTTAATGACTTCTGGATACAACTTTGAAGGATATACTATCACTGAATACCTTGGAGTTTTTTCTGGAGAATGTGCCTTAGGTACCGGATTCCTAAGTTCTCTGGGGGCAGGAATTTCAGATTTTTTAGGCACCAACAGCAAAATGTATTCGAATAAATTAAAAGAAGCAAAAGAATATGCGTTGGATCAGCTTCAAAGTCAAATTACTGAGGCTGGTGGAAATGCAATCATCGGGCTTGATATTGATTATGTATCTTTTTCTGCTGATATTATGGGTGTTATTGCTTCTGGTACCGCAGTTAAATTAGGCGAAATACCTACTTCTGTTGAAGATATCGAAACTCAAAGATATCCAATAAACGCAACCAACAAAGGATTATCTTTTCGTCCTTCTTCTTTATACATAGAGACTTTGAATAACAACAGGATTTCATATTCACTGGAATTATTTCATTCTGACGAATGCTCCGTGTCAGCTATTATGGTAGATATAGAATTCACTGATGCTTTCCAAAGAGAAAATATTTTAAAAAACGTAGTTTTCTCTTGTTTCAAAGAAAAACATAAAAAGTATCTTATCAGTGATTCTATTTTACAGGATTTTCCTGCTGACTATTTGAAACTGTTAAGTGGTATTCGGGTAACCGTAAGAAAATATATTTCAGACAATCAATTAATCGAACTTGTTGACTCTGAAATCGAATATGACTCTTTATCTGATTCGCCGCAAGGTGATCCAATGGCTACAGCTTCCGAATTGCTTTCCGTTGCTGAGGGGCTTTCAAACGCTAAAGAGATTTATGAATATGTTTTTTCATACAACGAAGAGCATGGCGGTATTATTGATCAGAAATTAATTTCTGGTCTTGAATCGCAAAAGAGCATTGAACGTTTTTATGGAAATCATAAAAATACGGCAATTAAGGAAATAAAGAAATTTTTCAATTTAGAATAAATAAAAACCGCCCCAGTGTTACCAGCACCGGAGCGGATAAGGATCTCCGAAGAGATACCCATCATTTGACAACGATATTGTATCATCTTCGGAGGCAGCGCACAAGTGCGAACATTTGTGTGGCTGTATTTTTTATACCCATTTTTGCCGGTTGCGCCGGCGCAAATTACAAAATATGAACCATTTCGGTGATTTCACCGTAATGGTTATAAAAAGGAGGGATACCATGGCCTCAGCCAAATACAAACGTGGGTCAGATGGGTGCTTCCAGGCGCGCATTTGGGATGGCACCTACACCGAAGATGGTAAGAAAAAGAGAATTACTCTCAGGTCTAAGAAATCAAGCAGAGACCTGGAAAATATGGTAAAAGAGATGGAACAGAAAGTCCAGGAACGTAAATACGTTCGACAGACAGATATTTGTATCCAGGACTATGCCACAAAATGGCTTTCTGTATACAAAGCAGGAAAAGAGAAAAATACAATTGCCATGTACAAAAATATTATTGATAAGCATCTGGATGTACTAAGTAATGTTAAACTTAACGATATCACCAAGCTCCACGTCCTACTTGTGATCAATAATGCTACCGGAAAGAATCGAACCCAGGAGCAAATATTGCTCACTATAAAGCAGATCGTAAATGCTGCAGTATCAGATAGGCTATTACCAGCTTCAGCTCCGGAAGAACTTTTTAAGGATATCTCAGTAAAAAAATCTAAGTCCGAAAAAAGAGCCTTGTCCGAATCGGAGAAAAAAGCTGTGTTTGCTGCTGATCTGGCAGATATGGATAAAGCATTTCTCTATCTGATTTATGGATGCGGCCTCCGGCGTGGAGAAGCTCTGGCTTTAACCAGATTTGATTTCAATCTAAAATCAAAAACCTTAAATGTAAATAAGTCCCTGGCATTTGATGGGAATGAGCCATACCTAAAAAGCACCAAGAACCAGGTGGAGCGTACAGTTCCAATTCCATCAAATGTATTCCCTTATTTATCTACATATTGCCAGGAACTGCGAACGTCTCAATTGTTTATTACCAGAGGATCTGAATATATTACCAAGTCCTCTTTCCGGAAGATGTGGGACAGAATTTATAAATCCATGCTTGCCGCCGGTGCTGATCAAGAGAAGCTTACCCCACATGTATTTCGTCATAATTACTGCACGAATCTTTGTTATCAGATTCCAACAGTAAGTATAAAACGAATTGCCGCACTTATGGGAGATACAGAAAAGATGGTTATTGAGGTTTATAATCATATTATTTTGGAGAAAGAGGATGCTGTATCAGCAGTTGAAAAAGCCCTCAATTTCTGAGACACTTTTGAGACATTTTGATTCTATTGAGACACTTTTGAGACATTTACTCGCGTTTATTTGCGGTTACTTTCGGTTTTGGAATGATAATAAAAAAGACCGGAAACCCTTGAAAATAAAGGATTTCCGGCATTTCGTGAAGTGAAGCATCGGGGATTCGAACCCCGGACAACTTGATTAAAAGTCAAGTGCTC
>OGPN01002025.1_pt1 | contig 12344 bp, 10 predicted proteins | sample 1552941 | NCBI WGS metagenome assembly OGPN01 (sample SAMEA2580220, study PRJEB22360) | human gut metagenome | biome: human gut; feature: human-associated habitat; material: faeces | place: Denmark | collected 2008/2010
AACCACGGCAGCCAGCAGTCCCGGCAACAAAAGCAAAAGAATCCTCCGACACAATCAGAAAAGATCATGAAACAATTTGTCGATATTTTTGTCAGAGGGAGAAGGCGCATGAATGTCTATAACTTTTCCGTCTCTACCAAATAACATAAAATGGGGTATGGCCGATACATTATATTCATTTCCCAGTATTTCTTTCGCGTGTTTCGTTGCCCAATACTGTTTCCAATTAGATCTATCGGCAGGGGGGTTTGCCCGCCACCCCCCTCTTCCTTCCATCTGCCTCCCAGCCACTCCTCTCTACTATCATCCGTGGAAAGACTGATAATCATCAAGCGGGAATTGTTTGCGTATTTTTGTGCCAATTGCTCCAGGAAGGTCATCTCATAACAACAAGGGCCACACCACGAAGCCCAGATATCAAGGAAAACTCCCAGGAAACAGCACAATTATTATTCAACATAGGACAGTCTTATCAACAGATTTCCGACCCGGAGAATGCTCTAAAATATTTCCGTAAATCTTTAAGCCATACCGCTGAGGCAGATGAATTACGATACAAGTGCTATCTTGCCATGGTGACAATTCACAAGGCTTTACTATCTGGGGAAATTGGGGACCTTTTGCAGCGGCCAATTACAATATGGGATGGCATTCAAAAGGAGGACATGACCGGACTTTCGGAACTAATGCAAAAGCATGGGATTGGTGTTCTGTGAACAATGCGGGCTTTGAATATTATCAGAATGCCAAAAAAGACGGTATCGGACTACCACCACACAATCCCAGAATCTGGGTTTTCAGACATCAATCCAATGCAAGTTGTGCTCCAATGCTCCGGCGTGTATGGCATCCTATCGGTTATAGCTCAAATTCAGGATGGTCTAACTTTTTTATCAATATTACTGCTGGAAGGTTATTGACATATACAAATACTCTTCTTAAATTTGCTTTGCCGGATATTGTCATTGGAACAGGAGGTGGTTATAATACATACGATATATATGAAAGTGTAAATCATGAATTATCCCATGCCAGCCATTTCAACAAAGTGGGAAGTGCTTTTTGGGCAAAATATGTCAATTATATCATTACGTATGGCAAAAAATATGACCACCCTTATGGAGATGCAAGTTGTAATAATTCAGGTTTTTGTGGAGTTGGTGAAATGTGGGGATATGCGATGGGATATATTCGAACTTACGAAAAATATCAACAAAAACCCAAAAATGGTCAAAGTAAATGGTTCCAACCAAATTTATTATATGATCTCATGACAGAAAAGATTTTAACCAAAAAACAGATTTTTGATTGTTTGTCTTCAGATGTCACTTCACATGCTCTTTTGAAGCAAAAGATGATTTCAAGATATCCTTCAAAGAAAGATTCAATAATTGCCAAATTCAGCAGGTATGGATTTTAAATTATTTTGGGTAGGTATATTTATATTTTTGATAGCCTGTAATCCATCAGATTATAGAGATCCGAGAAATAAATGTGAATGGTTCTTAAAAAATAGTACCGGTAGTACTATTATTCTATTGAAAAATTTCGATTCGCCAAATTACAATATTGTTCCTAATGATAGTACTATTACTGTATATGGAGCTGGGATCTCCAGTTTTGAAGAGACACCCGATATGTTCAATTGGATTTTAGATGCTATTGTCTTAGAGGATTCATTAACAATTTTTGATTCGAATAATGTCCTCCTTAGAACTTGGGTTCAATCTCAACGGAATGATTCCGGTAAGCAATTTTTCAATGAGCAGTATTGGCAAAAGCGGGAATGGAAAGAGGGGAAATATACGTATCACGAATGGACGTTTGAATTGCTTCCGGAAGACCTTGAAATCAAAGAACAAGATTAACCATAGCATTAATAAACTATTCTTAGACATTCTCTAAGATACGTCACATAAAAACGAACCCTAAAAGTTATGAAAAATGTTTAACTGAAAAATTTTTTCTGTGTCTACTTTTTCAAGCTGGTACAATAACAATAGTATATATTGCCGATTATATAAAACTTAGGAACATGCTTGCACTAGAAGAACTACTCGTAGAAACGGATGAAGATTTACCAATAGTGGCAACAGTGATTATCGGCTTTGATGACAATGGCTGTTTGGTATTAGAGCATAAAATCATGGATTATGACGTGCCGGAAGAATCCCGTACAAAGTATGCAGTTGTTGAAAAGCAGGAAGCATACGTTTTGGCTAAAAAGGTAAAGGTTTCTTTGATGCAACTTCCTGCTTATGTTTTCAAGAAATATGGTGTCCAACCTTTTTGCCAGGCTGTTCCTTCAGAAGCTCGTACGTTGTTTAAAGCCATATTAGATTTTTTTGCTTTTTATGGTGTGAAATATCGATTAAAAGACGCACTATAACACCCTTGGTTAGTTACCCATTTCCCGGTTTTACCCGACAAAAAACTTATTCCGCCGTTTCCCAATCCCCCACCGTTCCCGTTTCGGAAGAGAAGCTCACACCGATGCGGTAAAGTTTGCGAGGGTCTTCCAGATACGGACGGGCATAACCTTTCTCCAAAGCGTCTATCGCCAGTCCCTCGAACAGCCCTTTCCGGCCTAAAAAATAATGCTTCAGTGTCGATACCAACAGACTTTTCCCGAAACGCCGGGGACGCCTCAGAAAATAAATTGTTCTCTCCTTCACTAACGAATAAACCATTGCCGTCTTGTCTACATACACATAACCGTCTTCGATGATTCGGTCAAAACTCTGGATGCCTATCGGATATTTCATCATGATACGTATTTTTCTGGTCATTTGTAGGTAAAGATACGCAAAGGTGAGTGCAAAAGTAACAAACTTGTCTGATTGATTTTGCCGAACCGCATCCTATCTTCTCCCAAAATATGGAAATATTCCATTTTTACAACAGCAGTGATGTCCCCCCGTCAGCCCCGATATCATCTATATCCGCATCCTCATAAAAAGATATGATTGAATATATCCTGACATTTTTAGAAAATTGCTTTAAATTTGTCGCATTTATGCGAACGAATGATAAGGCATAAAGTTTGCTGATACAGATATCAATATAAATCCGTTTATTGAACGGGAAAAATAATTTATAAAAAAAATGTCACACATTGAAAATAAGCAAATAATATAAATTCGCCCCCCAAAATAATGAACACGAAAAAACGATATCCATAAACGAACGTTTAATAATATAGAATTACACACGGCAGTACATCGATCATGATAGAAAAAGGTAGTCATACGACCGAGTCAGATCAATCCCTATTGGACGCATTGATCAAAGGAGAGGAAACCGCTTTCGAGAAAATATATAAAAGCTATTTCGCTCTTCTTCAAAACTATTCTGCCTCTATCGTCGGTGATTCGGAAGCGGCTTTGGAGATTATTCAAAATATTTTCGTTGCCTTATGGGAAAACCGGAAAAATCTCGACCGGGAAAAATCTCTGCGCAATTACCTGCTTCGCAGCACGCACAACAATTCCCTGCGTTACCTCAAAACCCGGTTTCTCCACCTACAACATCAAGAAAACCTTAAAAGAAAAAAAAGCGAAGAGGAACAAGAAAACGTGATCCGGGCGGAAGAAGGACCCGAACCCGAACAACAATTATCCGCTTTACTGAATGAATTACCGGAAAGAAGCCGCCAGGTAATGATCATGAGTCACATTGAGAACAGGAAAAGTGCCGATATTGCCCGAAAATTAGGCATTTCCGCCCGGACAGTAGAAACCATCCTCTACCAGGCAATGAAAAAACTTCGGGGAAAAATAAAAAAATAGTATTTTCGAATACGTAGTTTCGGGCAGTCAGGTATTATATTAATGTCGATCAGGTTATAGCGTGCATGAAAACAGATACAGAGAAATATTTGAACCGCCCCATCGGGGAAAATGAAGATGAGTTGCTGGATGAGATCTGGAACTCTCTCCGGGCAAAGGAGTGCGGGGAACATATACTGGACAGAAATTACCAGGACGTAAAAAGCAGGATCCGCCGGAGAAGAAATACCCGCCGGATGTATTGGATTTCCAGCGGTGTTGCCGCGGCTTGTGTGTTCGTGTCCCTGTTTCTGGTGTTCCGTCCCACTGCCCTGCAAGAGGTTACGGTATACACCCAACTCGGTCACATGGGCATATCCGTTTGCAACGAACAGGTGCAACTACTCGTCGGGGATTCCGCCGTTTCGAACCTGGGAGGCGACGCCAAGATAAATATAGACAAACATTCGAATGTCGCACTGCAATCCGCCGACGGGAAAAAGATTATGCTGCAAAAGGCAAAAATATTGAAAATATATGTTCCTTCGGGTAAGCATTTCAACCTTGAATTAGCCGACGGGACACGTATCGTACTAAACGCCGACACCTGGTTCGAATACCCATCGACGTTCGACTCCCAACCGGAACGCAGGGTAAAAATCAAGGGAGAGGGATTCTTTGAAGTGAAAAGCGATACAACGAAACCTTTCTACGTGGAGATTCCCAACAGCGAATCTATCCGGGTACTCGGCACCTGTTTCAACGTATCGGCTTATGAAGACAACACGGAAAACGTGACTACGCTACTCTCCGGTAAAATAGCTTATCACGTTCCGGAGAACAACCGAACGGTGACTTTATCGCCGAACGAGCAAATCCGCGTGGACAAAGAAACGAATAAAATGGAAAAATACGAGGTAGATGCCGCAGAATATTCCATGTGGAAAGAGGGCGTGATCTATTTCAACAACGAGAAATTAAGTGTATTGGCTAAAAAATTGTCCAGAATGTATGGTATCGATATTCAGGTATCGGAAGAACACCGCGATTCCCGTTTTTCGGGAATGATCCGGCACGAACGGGGAATTGATTACATCACCAAGCTGTTAACAACGACAAGTAACATCGAATGTATTATTGAAAACGGGGTTATTTATCTGAAGTAAAATCCCCTCCATATCAATTACAAAACTTCATTGGAAAATGAAGTTCGGGGCTTTGTATGCTCAAATATAAAGAATAGTAATAAAATAAATATTCATTAATACAAGATCAATATGAAAGAAGACAGATCATTCAGCCGGAACCGGACGGTTCTCCGGGACAAACTCCGGAAGAAAATCGTCCTGCCACTGTTCTTGCTACAAATGCTTTGTAGTTTTACGCAGGTAAGTTATGCCCAGGAGGTACAACTAAATTTAAAGCTGGAAAATTCCACTTTACTGGACGCTTTGAAAAAGATAGGAACAGCCACCGGAACGGAATTTTTTTATAATGCCGGGCAAATCGGTACTTCTGACAAACGAATCACGAGGGAGTTCAGAAATACGCCATTGAGATCAGCACTGGAATACGTTTTGAACGGAACTCCTTTCACATTTAAAATCGAGGATAAAACGATTATTATCACCCAACGTCCGGCAGAACCACAAAAAACTGAAATGAAAATCATCGAATTGAAAGGGATTGTGGTGGATAGTCATACGAAAGAACCGTTACCGGGAGTAACTGTTATGATCGAAGGAACAACGCAGGGAACTGCCACCGACGTTAACGGACAATTCACATTCCCCCTCGGTCCGGCAGAGTATAACATTATCTTTTCGTACATCGGTTACGAGCGTCTGGTAAAAAAGTTCAACGGAAATAATGTCTCCGATTTTCAGAAAATTACACTTGTTCCTGTTATCGAAGAGATGGATGAAGTAGTCGTCACGGGTATCTTCACCCGTAAAAAGGAAAGTTTCACGGGATCATCGACTACATTCAAAGCAGAGGAATTGAAAGCCGTGGGAGCGTCGAATCTGGTTCAAAGTCTGCGCACACTCGACCCTTCATTCAAAATCGTGGAAAACAACCAATTCGGTTCCGACCCGAACCGCATGCCCGATATCGAAATCCGGGGCAAGAGCAGTGTTATGGGATTGAAAGAAGAGTATGGGACCGACCCCAATCAACCTTTGTTTATCCTTGACGGTTTCGAAACGACATTAGAAACCATCATGGACCTGAACATGAACCGGGTGGCATCGGTCACCTTGTTAAAAGACGCAGCCTCAACCGCCATTTATGGTTCGAAAGCAGCTAACGGCGTGGTGGTTATCGAAACAAAGGCCCCGGAGGGGGGACGCCTGCAATTCTCCTATAAGGGAGATTTCAGCGTGACGATGGCAGACCTTTCGGATTACAACTTAATGAATGCCCGTGAAAAATTGCAATTCGAGACACTCGCCGGTGTATACACGGACAAATCCAACAGTGCCATCAACCAGGTACGCCTGGATAGTTTACGGAATGCCCGTTTAAAAGGAATCGAAGAAGGGATCGACACCTATTGGTTAAGCGTACCGCTACGCACCGGGTTCACGCATAAGCACAATCTATATGCCGAAGGGGGTGAAGAAAACATCCGTTACGGTATAGGGCTCAGTTACGGTAACGTGCAGGGAGTAATGAAAGGTTCCGACCGCCAGACCATCAGCGGAAATATAGATCTGATCTATCGTTCCGGCAAGTTCCAGTTCAGTAATAAATTGACTGTAGACTATATGGAAACGAACGATCCGTCCGTAAGCTTCTCCGAATATGCACAAGCCAACCCTTATTACAAAAAATATAACGAAGACGGGGGTATCGACAAATACCTATACTATTACTCGGGAGATGGTTACGAGGAAAAAGTGGCCAATCCCCTGTGGAACGCCAGTCTGAATAATTATGACAAAAGCGACGAAACCGGATTTACCAACAATTTCATCATCGAATGGTTCGCCACCGACGATTTACGTGCAAGAGGGAAATTCGGCATAACGAAAACCAGCAGTTCGGCAGAAGAACGCCTCTCACCCGAACACAGTGACTTTGACGATGAAGAGGAAATGAAAAAAGGAAGCTATACGCACACCGCCAGTAAATCCACCAGCTACGAGGGAGATATTGCTGTTACTTACGGACGTCTGTTCGGAGGGAAACACATGATAAACGCTGTGGGCGGTTTCAATTTCAGCCTGTCGAAAGAAACAAGCAACGGTTATAAAGCGATCGGCTTCACGGAAGATGCTTTCGGGAGTCCTTCCTTTGCCAATGGTTATCCCGAAAACGGGAAATCGTCCTACTCGGAAAGCGAAACACGTGCCGCCAGTTTTTATCTAAACGGCGGATACGCTTACGACAACCGTTATTTACTCGATTTCAACTACCGTAGTGACGGTGCATCCATGTTCGGCACGAACAACCGTTTCCGCAATACCTGGTCGGTAGGTATCGGCTGGAACCTACACAACGAAGCATTTTTTCATGCGAAAGATTGGTTTCAGCTATTGAAACTACGCGCTTCGGTCGGAAATCCGGGGAACCAGAACTTTTCGGCATACCAGGCATTCACGACCTACACGTTCAACACGGATATGACAAACATTTTCGGTTCGGGACTGGTGATCAACGCGCTGGGCAACAAAGACCTGGCATGGCAAGAAACGATTAATTGGAATGCCGGAGCAGATATCACAACCTGGAACAACCGCCTGAACATCACGTTCGACTGGTATAAGAAAATTACCGACCCGTTATTGGCCCTGATTACCACACCAGGTTCCATGGGGGTGAAAAGCGTGGCTATGAATGCCGGACAGCAAAAGACAACCGGAATAGAAGTGACTCTGAAAGTCTCCCCCATTTACAGACCGCAAGAAAGAATTAACTGGAATATCAGCCTTAACGGGACACACGCCAAAGCACGGTACGCCAAAATCGGCAACGCTTTCAGCTCCCTGAACGAAGAGCAGAAAGCCTCATTGGCCGGGACAACGCGTTATTATGACGGCGGAAGCCCCACAGCCATCTGGGCGGTACGTTCTGCCGGTATCGATCCAGCCACGGGAAAAGAACTTTTTATCAAAAAAGACGGTTCCTATTCCTTCACTTATGACACAGACGACGAGGTCGTTCTGGGAGATACGGAACCCAAACTGGAAGGAGTGATCGGTACCACACTATACTATAAGGGATTATCCGTAGGATGTTACTTTCGCTACACCCTGGGAGCCCAAATATTCAATGAATCGGTTTTCGAAAAAGTAGAAAACATCAGCAGTGACGAAGTTTACAACAACCAGGACAAAAGAGCCTTGTACAACCGTTGGTCGGCGACTAACCGTGAAGCCCAATACAAAGGCATCTCATTGACCCAGACAACCGACAAGTCATCGCGCTTCGTGATGGATGAAAACACCATAAGCGGGGAGTCATTCAATATCGGTTATGAATTCACCCAACCTTTCGTGAAAAGAATGGGACTATCCGTTTTGAACATTCAGGCCATCATGAACGACCTGTTCCGTTGTTCATCCGTGAAAAGCGAACGAGGGATCGATTACCCTTTTGCCCGCACGGTTTCTTTCTCATTATCGGCAACTTTTTAAAGCAAATGTTATGAACATGAATATACAACGACTGATCGGACTGTACTGCCTGGCATTTTTACTGGCAGGATGCAGCAATTGGCTGGATGTCCAACCCTACGACCAGATCTCAGAGGATGAACTGGTGAAATCGGAAGAGGGATTCCAGAAAGCACTAAACGGCATTTATATCGGACTGAATGACGAGGCCCTGTACGGAAAATCCCTGACAGTAGAAATGATCGAAATCATGGGAGGCGCCTACGAAATCGGCAACGAAAGCCTGGTATGGGGGAATTACACGGACTTAAAAGATTATAATTACAACACCGAATACTGGCGTAGCTGTATGAGTTCCACCTGGGACAAGGCATACGCTCTGATTCTAAACTGCAATAAATTACTGGAAAATATGAAATCCCGCGAAGAATTATTCACGGGAAACAACTATAACATAATCCAAGGCGAAGCCCTGGCACTGAGAGCGATGCTGCATTTCGATATGCTACGCCTGTTCGGTCCCGTATATTCGAGAAACCCGGAGGCAACCAGTATCCCCTACTACACGTCGGAGGTATTGTCCCCCGAACCTTTGCTGCCCGCATCGGAAGTGATGACAAAAATCATACAAGATTTGCAGGAAGCACGCATCCTCCTAAACGAAGATCCCGTGAAAACGGAAGGAGGATTGTCAAGCGGGAATGCAGGCGAAAGTTCGAATTTCTTATGTTACCGGGCACTACGGTTAAACTACTATGCCGTAACAGGCCTGCTGGCCCGTGTATGCCTGTACGCCGGACAACGGGAAAATGCATTCAATTATTCCACTGAAGTGATAAAAGCTTCCAATAACGGCATATTTCCTTTCGTAGACAGAAGCCTGGTGAACGGAACTGCCCAGGATCCGGACCGTATTTTCTCGCCAGAAGTTCTGTTCGCCCTCTCTGACAGCCAACGAGGAGAATTGTTCGAAGAATATTTCGACCCATCGTTAGCCCCCAACATGGTATTCCGCATGGAAACCGATTTACTGGAACAAACTATTTACGGTGGAACCGGAACCGGCGGAAATCTGGACGACTACCGTTGCCGTTCCAATTGGATTTCCTCGGGAAGCGCACGCTATTTCTACAAATATTCGGACATGACGGAATCGGGACGGATAGAAAATACCATGATCCCCTTGCTACGGCTGGGCGAAATGTACCTGATCGCCGCAGAAAGCCAATCCAACAGCCTGGCTAACGGAGTATCATACATAAACACGTTGCGTAAAAACCGGGGAGTAAGCAATTTACAGACCCTGACCACCACCCTTCTGCAATATGAATACATCCGCGAAGTTTATGGCGAAGGACAATTATTCTTCATGTACAAACGGATGTACTCATCGATTATCCGGTCGAATTCGGCAACGAACAACCCGGCTCCGTCAAATGCAGTATTCGTGGTGCCTTTGCCCGACACTGAAACAGAAAACAGATAACCAAGTAATCACAACAGCAATGAAGAAAAACATAATCAGGAAAGTATACTGGGGAATGACGGTATTGTTCGGACTGGCAGGATGTAACGAAGAGAAACCGGCTACTTTCGACCAAATCAACGGAATATATTTCAACAACCGTTTGTTAAACAATACGATCGTTGACAGTACCAACGTGACATTCGTTTATACCAGTGCCGACACGATGACTGTCACGGTAAAAGTCCAGGCATTGGGACGCCCCGTGGCATACGCCCGCCCGATAGACATCAGTGTAGCAGGAGGCAATGCCATAGAAGGAACCGACTATGAACTGGTCTCTGTCGCAGAAATGCCGGCAGAGGCAGTAAACCTCGATTATAACGTGCAACTGAACCGTACGGCGGTACTGAAACAAGAAAACCGGGAGATTGTGCTGGAACTGAAAGCCAACGAGCACTTTATCCTGCCTTTCGAGTATCAGGTGCAAAGTGGAAATGACACGACAACCGTGATTCGTTACCGCATCATCTTCTCCGACCGTTTCACGGTTGCCCCGGAAAGTTGGGATGAAGACTTCGGGGGAGAATTCTCCCAGCAAAAGTTCGAATTAATATGCCGGGTACTGGAAATAGACCCCGCCGAATTTAATACGGCAGGCGGTATTTCACTGGCAAGATGGCAGTTTATCTATATAGAAATGTGCGACTACGTGGCCACCCAAACAGAAAAGAAAGCAGCGGGAGAAGAATACGACGAAGAGGCTTTCGACCCGACAACCGGAGAACCATTGTTTAAATATTAATATATGCAACCATGCGAAAAGGATTATTATACACGGCCTGCTGGATTTTCTTACTGATATCCTGTGCCGAAGATTTGGGGAATTACGATTACCGGGAACTCTCCTCCCCGGTGGTGACCGGCATTGATGAGAAAATACCCGTACGAAAATTCGAACGTTTACAGTTGACACCGCAAATTGAAGGTGAACAATTCACGGAAGAAGATTACCAGTTCGAGTGGAAAGTGATTCCGCAGGCAGACGCCGTTACAGCTACCGTGATCGGAAATGAACGCATTTTGGATTATGAAGTGGTATTGGCGGAAGGGACATACACGCTATATTTCACGATAACCAACCGTACAAGCGGTTTGTTCTGGCAACAGACTTACGAACTGGAAGTCACCCAAACCACTTCCGAGGGCTGGATGGTGTTGTGCTCCGACAACGGTCGGACACGACTGGACATGATATCCATGGTCACGGGAGAAACTTACAGGGACTTATTATCCAGCCAGGATATGCCGGAATTAAACGGCCCACGGCGTATCCAGCAACTGGAAGACCTCGCCGAAACCGGATCGCCTTTCTACTTGCTGACGGATGACGGAGCAACCCGCTTGAGCAGTGACGGTTTTGCCTGGACGGAAGAATACAATATACGTTACGAGATGGGGAACGGACAAGCAGTAAGCCCACATGAAATAATACCCACGGTCAATGCCAAAATGATGGTTGCCGGGACGGATTTCCACTATGCGAGCAATATGGGTGAGATTCTCGGACTTTTCAGTTCTCCCATAAACAAAGATTTCTGGGTAGCCCCCATGACAGGCAGCAATGTTGCAGGCAACATGATCCTCGCTCCCCTGGTGATGATATACGATATCGACAACAAACGCTTCATGGGATACGGACAAACTTTAGCTTCCTCAGACCTGAACAATCAGGAACCTTTGCGAGAGATGAATGAAATGGCAGAACTGATGGAAGACATGCAAGCGACGACGGGAGGAGTTACGGGTTCGGCATTTGATGAATTTCCCACCGGACTAGACTACGTGTACATGGAGAACACCCGATATGACCCGGGTAGCGGGCAAATGGCAGTAACCTATACAGTACTGGCAGACGGCGACAAACGCTACCTTTACGGCATCCAGCTAGGCGACATAGTCCCTCAATCGTGGAGTAGTTGTCCTAACGCGCTTGGGAAGGCTTATTATGGCGACTTGTCGGAATGTACCGATATAACAAAGGTGACAGACCTCTTCGCTTTCAGTTCACTGAAAAACTGTATGTACTATGCCGTGGGCGGTACCCTCTACCAGGTAGACCTTTCCACGAAACCGTTGCAGGCAAAAGTGCAGTTTACATTACCGGGAGGAGAGGAAATCACCCGCCTGAAATTCAATCTATTCCGCAAAAATACCAGTGACTCCCGTTCGTACAATCTGATCATCGGAAGCCTACGGGGTGAGGAAGGTATCCTCCGGATATATAACGACACGGAAATGAGCGGAGATTTTTCAGGAGTGGAACCGGAAGTCTACGACGGTTTTGCCCGTATTGTCGACGTAACCTATAGAGAATGGTAAGTTTTAAGTGTTCAATTTATCTATATTATTAATTTCTAAAATCTAAATGTTATGAAAAAAATTCGGATAATGATGCTTATGATATGCAGCATTTGCGCATTCACGGCTTTT
>OGPN01002030.1_pt1 | contig 12321 bp, 9 predicted proteins | sample 1552941 | NCBI WGS metagenome assembly OGPN01 (sample SAMEA2580220, study PRJEB22360) | human gut metagenome | biome: human gut; feature: human-associated habitat; material: faeces | place: Denmark | collected 2008/2010
AACTGAAGAACAGCCGTAAACTGGCATCTGTCATTGTAAAAGCCAGAAACGGACAGTCTATCCGGACAATCGGTGAATTTTTGGAAATCATCAAGCCGCTTTTCGGACGCGAACGGGAGAAAAAAGAATTGGCGAAAGTATTTCAAGCACTTCGCATTGAAGTAAATCAGGAGATGGAAGCACTGAAAGAAATGCTGTCAGCTGCTACCGAAGCGCTCAAACCGGGCGGACGCCTTGTGGTTATCACTTATCATTCACTGGAAGACCGGATGGTGAAGAATATAATGAAAACAGGCAACGTGGAAGGCAAAGCGGAAACCGACTTTTTCGGGAATCTGCAAACCCCGTTCCGGTTAGTCAACAATAAGGTGATTGTTCCCGGCGAAGCGGAGATAGAAAGAAACCCACGGTCGAGAAGTGCCAAATTACGAATAGCAGAGAAAAAATAGTCTCAGATATGGAAGAAGAAGTAGTAGACAAAAAGACAGAAGAGGGCAAGAAGAAAAAACGCACCTCATTGAAAAGTATTCTGGGAGGAGATATCCTCGCCACAGACTTTTTCCGTCGGCAGACGAAGCTGTTGGTACTGATTATGGTATTCGTTATCTTCTATATCCACAACCGTTATGCCAGCCAGCAACAACAGATTGAAATAGACCGGCTGAAAAAAGAATTAATTGACATTAAATACGATGCGCTGACCCGTAGTTCGGAGCTGATGGAGAAAAGCCGTCAGTCACGTATCGAGGAATATATATCAAACAAGGAAAGTGATTTGCAGACTTCCACCAATCCGCCTTATCTTATTAAATAAGGTATGAGTTGGGAGTTTTAAAAGAGAATAAGCACTGTGGCAGTAAATAAGAAAAATATAATGACCCGTTACTTCTTTGTCATTCTGATAATGGCATTGATAGGAGTAGCAATTGTCGTTAAGGCAGGCGTGACCATGTTTGCCGAACGGCAGACTTGGCAGGATGTAGCCGATCGTTTCGTAAAAGAAAACGTAACGGTGAAGCCTAACCGTGGAAACATTATTTCTTCTGACGGTAAACTAATGGCCAGTTCACTGCCTGAATACAGAATCTACATGGACTTTATGTCCGGTGAAAAGGACGAAAAAAGAAGAAAGAAGGATCAGGCACGCCGGGATTCCATCCTCAAAGCAAATATGGATTCGATCTGTATCGGACTCCACAAGATATTCCCTGATAAGAGTGCGGCACAATTCAAGGCGCACCTTCAGAAAGGACGACAGGCAAAAAGCCGTAACTACCTGATTTATCCGAAGCGTATCTCCTATATACAATATAAAGAGGTGAAACGTCTGCCTGTTTTCTGTCTGAACCGTTATAAAGGAGGATTCAAGGAACTGGCATACAATCAGCGCAAGAAACCTTTCGGCTCATTGGCAGCCCGCACCTTGGGAGATGTATATGCTGATACAGCTCAAGGAGCCAAGAACGGTATAGAACTTGCATTCGATACGATTCTGAAAGGACGTGACGGGCTGACTCACCGCCAGAAAGTAATGAACAAATACCTGAATATTGTCGATGTCGCCCCTATCGACGGCTGCGATCTGATCACTACTATCGATGTAGGCATGCAGGATATTTGCGAAAAAGCATTGGTAGACAAACTGAAAGAGCTGAATGCTACCGTAGGTGTAGTCGTATTGATGGAAGTAACAACCGGAGAGGTAAAAGCCATCGTTAATATGACCCAAGGCAGAGACGGCGAATATTACGAGGTACGCAATAATGCAATCAGTGATATGCTTGAGCCGGGATCCACTTTCAAGACGGCATCTATCATGGTAGCTCTGGAGGACGGAAAAATCACTCCGGACTATATCGTAGACACCGGCAACGGACAAAAGCCGATGCACGGTCGTGTCATGAAAGACCACAACTGGCATCGCGGAGGATATGGCAAACTGACTGTTACCGAGATTCTGGGAGTATCATCCAATGTAGGAACTTCCAGCATCATTGAAAACTTTTATGGAAGTAACCCGCAGAAATTTGTAGACGGACTGAAACGGATGAGCATTGACCAACCTCTCCACCTGCAAATATCAGGAGAAGGAAAGCCGAACATTCGCGGTCCGAAAGAACGCTATTTTTCGAAAACGACATTGCCGTGGATGAGTATCGGTTATGAAACTCAGGTTCCGCCGATCAATATTCTGACATTCTACAATGCGATTGCCAACAACGGAGTATCCATTCGTCCGAAGTTTGTAAGAGCCGCTGTCAGAGACGGAGAAGTGGTAAAGGAATACCCGACCGAGGTTATCAATCCGAAAATCTGTTCGGACAAAACGTTGGCACAGATACGGGAAATCCTACGGAAAGTAGTAGGCGAAGGACTCGCCAAACCCGCGGGAAGCAAGCAGTTCCATGTTTCCGGTAAAACCGGAACCGCACAGATTTCGCAGGGAGCAGCGGGATATAAGACGGGAAGAACCAATTATCTCGTCAGTTTCTGCGGATACTTCCCGTCGGAAAAGCCTAAATACAGTATGATTGTCTCTATCCAGAAACCCGGTCTGCCTGCTTCGGGAGGTTTGATGGCGGGTAGCGTATTCAGTAAGATTGCAGAAAGAGTCTATGCAAAAGACCTGCGCTTACCGCTCACCAGTGCCATTGATACAAATACGGTTGTCATCCCGAACGTCAAGGCGGGAGAAATGAGGGAAACGCAACGGGTACTGGAAGAACTGAATATAAAGATACAGGGAAAAATCACCGACTCGGGGAAAGAAGTATGGGGAAGCACTCATCCCGCTCCTCAAGCTGTGGTTCTTGAGAGCCGGGGTATCATGCAGAACTTCGTACCGAGCGTCGTAGGTATGGGAGCAAAAGATGCTGTTTATCTATTGGAAAGTAAAGGATTGAAAGTCAATCTGGTGGGAGTCGGGAAAGTAAAAAGCCAGTCGATAGCCAACGGCAGTGTCGTTAAGAAGGGGCAAACGATTACGCTTACGATGCATTAAGAATTAAATTAAGTAGGACAGATATGTTATTAAACGAGTTACTGAAAGCAATCCAGCCGGTGCAAGTGACCGGAGATTCAAAGATAGAAATCACCGGAGTCAACATCGACTCCCGTCTGGTGGAAGCCGGCCAACTATTTATGGCGATGCGTGGCACGCAGACCGATGGCCATGCCTATATTCCCGCCGCCATTCAGAAAGGAGCCACTGCCATCCTTTGTGAAGACCTTCCGGAGGAGCCCGTAGCAGGAATCACCTATATTCAGGTGAAAGACAGCGAAGATGCAGTAGGAAAGATTGCTACGACATTCTATGGAAATCCGACAGAACAATTCGAACTGGTCGGTGTCACAGGAACAAATGGTAAAACAACCATTGCCACCTTATTATATAATACATTCCGCTACTTCGGTTATAAAGTGGGGTTAATCTCTACTGTCTGCAACTATATCGACGACCAGCCGATTCCGACAGAGCATACAACCCCCGACCCTATCACGCTAAACCGTTTATTGGGCCAAATGGCAGATGAAGGATGCAAGTACGTCTTTATGGAAGTCAGCTCTCATTCCATCGCTCAGAAACGTATCAGCGGATTAAAGTTTGCAGGAGGGATTTTCACAAACCTGACCCGCGACCATCTTGATTATCATAAAACCGTAGAGAACTATCTCAAGGCAAAGAAAAAGTTCTTCGACGATATGCCTAAAAACGCTTTCAGTCTCACCAACCTTGACGACAAGAATGGACTGGTGATGACACAGAATACACGTTCCAAGGTTTACACCTATTCGTTAAGAAGCCTCAGCGACTTCAAAGGACGGGTCATTGAGTCCCATTTTGAAGGGATGCTGCTCGATTTCAACAAACATGAACTAGCCGTTCAGTTTATCGGCAAGTTCAATGCCTCCAACCTGCTGGCAGTGTTCGGAGCAGCCGTATTATTAGGCAAAAAAGAGGAAGAGGTACTCATAGCACTTAGTACACTCCATCCGGTAGCCGGACGTTTCGATGCCATCCGTTCTCCGAAAGGAGTGACAGCAATCGTTGACTATGCACATACGCCGGATGCACTGATTAACGTATTGAATGCCATTCACGGAGTACTCGAAGGCAAAGGTAAAGTGATCACCGTAGTAGGTGCCGGCGGCAACCGTGATAAGGGAAAACGCCCTATCATGGCGAAAGAAGCAGCGAAAGCCAGCGACCGGGTAATTATAACATCGGATAATCCCCGCTTTGAAGAGCCACAAGACATCATCAACGATATGCTTGCCGGACTGGATGCGGAAGATATGAGAAAAACGCTTAGTATCGCCGACCGCAAAGAAGCAATCCGTACAGCTTGCATGCTTGCAGAGAAAGGAGATGTAATCCTCGTAGCCGGAAAGGGGCACGAAAATTACCAGGAGATCAGAGGAGTGAAACATCACTTCGATGACAAAGAAGTTTTGAAAGAAATATTTAATTGACAACCTATAATAATTTGCAATGGACAGCTCCTTATCAGGCGTGGGGCATCAATAAGAGACTGTAAATTGCAGACACTAAATTGTAAAGAGAAAAGAGATGTTATATTATCTGTTTGAATGGCTGCATAAGCTCAATTTTCCCGGAGCGGGAATGTTCGGTTACACCTCATTCCGTGCTTTGATGGCTGTTATCCTCGCATTGCTTATATCAAGCATCTGGGGAGATAAATTCATCAATCTGCTGAAAAAGAAGCAAATCACGGAAACACAGCGTGATGCCAAGACCGATCCGTTTGGCGTCAACAAAGTGGGTGTGCCAAGTATGGGAGGGGTTATCATTATCGTAGCCATCCTCATACCATGCCTGCTATTGGGAAAGCTGGACAATATATATATGATATTGATGCTGATAACCACCGTATGGCTGGGATCACTCGGTTTTGCCGACGATTACATCAAAATATTCAAGAAAGACAAGGAAGGTTTGCACGGCAAATTCAAGATCATTGGTCAGGTCGGTCTGGGACTGATTGTAGGACTGACTCTGTATCTAAGCCCGGATGTAGTCATCCGCGAGAACATCGAAGTTCATACGCCGGGACAGGAAATGGAAGTGATCCACGGAACGAATGATTTAAAATCAACCCAAACCACTATCCCTTTCTTCAAAAGCAATAACTTAGATTATGCCGATCTGGTCGGTTTTATGGGCGAACATGCACAGACAGCCGGATGGATACTGTTCGTGATTATCACGATTTTCGTTGTAACTGCCGTATCGAATGGTGCTAACCTCAACGACGGAATGGACGGCATGGCAGCCGGAAACTCCGCCATCATCGGTGCCACACTGGGAGTACTTGCCTATGTATCGTCGCACATCGAGTTTGCCAGTTACTTGAATATCATGTACATTCCGGGATCGGAAGAACTGGTAATTTACATTTGCGCATTTATCGGTGCGTTGATCGGTTTCTTATGGTACAATGCCTATCCGGCACAAGTATTCATGGGAGACACAGGTAGTCTGACCATCGGTGGTATTATTGCCGTTTTTGCTATTATCATCCACAAAGAACTGCTGATACCGATTCTCTGTGGCGTGTTCCTGGTAGAGAACCTGTCGGTCATACTGCAACGCTTCTACTATAAGATAGGAAAACGGAAAGGAGTGAAACAGCGGCTGTTCAAACGGACTCCGATACACGATCATTTCCGTACTTCCATGAGTCTGGTAGAACCGGGATGTACCGTAAAATTCACGAAACCCGACCAGCTGTTCCACGAATCAAAGATTACCGTCCGTTTCTGGATTGTAACCATTGTATTGGCAGCGATAACGATTATTACATTAAAAATAAGATGAAAATTATCTGGCACGGATGACACGGATAACACGGTTTTAGTAAACCAATAGCTGTGTAAGACCGTGAAATCCGTGTAATCCGTGCCTAATTAAAATTTATTATATAAGAGAGTATTAACCCGATTATTAACTTTAAAAAGATGTGCGCAGCCGATGAGCGAAAAAGAAGGGATGAAAAGGAAGAGAGAAGAGTCTGCCTGTCGGACAGCAAAAGCACATTACTGTAAATGAAAAGAATTGTAATTTTAGGAGCCGGTGAAAGCGGTGCCGGCGCAGCCGTACTCGCCAAAGTAAAAGGACTTGAAACATTTGTTTCGGATATGTCCGTTATCAAGGATAAGTATAAAGAACTCCTTGACAGCCACCATATTGCCTGGGAGGAAGGACATCATACCGAAGAACTCATTCTGAATGCCGATGAGGTGATCAAAAGCCCCGGTATCCCGAATGACGCCCCGTTGATCCTGAAACTGAAAGCCCAGGGTACACCGATCATCTCCGAAATCGAGTTCGCCGGACGCTATACCGATGCCAAAATGATCTGTATCACCGGTTCTAACGGAAAGACAACGACTACTTCCCTGATCTACCATATCTTCAAGAGCGCAGACCTGAATGTAGGTCTCGCCGGTAACATTGGCAAGAGTCTGGCTTTACAAGTAGCCGAAGAACACCATGACTATTACATCATCGAGCTCAGTTCTTTCCAACTGGACAATATGTATAACTTCCGTGCCAATATCGCCGTACTGATGAACATCACACCGGATCATCTGGACCGCTACGACCATTGCATGCAGAACTACATCGATGCCAAGTTCCGTATTACACAGAACCAGACCACCGATGATGCCTTCATCTTCTGGAACGATGACCCGATCATCAAACAGGAACTGGCAAAACATGGTCTGAAAGCACATCTGTATCCTTTCGCAGCCATGAAGGAAGACGGAGCCATCGCATACGTAGAAGATCATGAAGTGAAGATCACCGAGCCTATCGCCTTCAACATGGAACAGGAGGAACTGGCATTGACCGGACAGCATAACCTTTACAACTCGTTGGCTGCCGGAATCTCGGCAAACCTGGCAGGTATCACCAAAGAGAATATCCGCAAGGCACTTTCCGACTTCAAGGGAGTGGAACACCGCCTGGAGAAAGTGGCACGTGTACGCGGCATCGACTTCATCAACGATTCCAAAGCGACCAATGTCAACTCCTGCTGGTATGCCCTGCAAAGCATGACTACCAAGACAGTACTGATACTGGGCGGAAAAGACAAAGGCAATGACTATACGGAAATAGAAGATCTGGTACGCGAAAAGTGCTCGGCACTGGTTTACCTGGGACTGCATAACGAAAAGCTACACGAGTTTTTCGACCGCTTCGGACTGCCCGTAGCCGATGTGCAGACCGGAATGAAAGATGCAGTGGAAGCAGCCTACAAACTGGCTAAGAAAGGAGAAACCGTATTGTTAAGCCCCTGCTGCGCTTCTTTCGACCTTTTCAAGAGTTACGAAGACCGCGGCGATCAGTTTAAGAAATATGTAAGAGAGTTATAAAATGGATTTATTAAAGAACATATTTAAAGGTGACAAGGTAATCTGGATTATCTTCCTCTGTCTCTGCCTCATCTCGATTATCGAGGTGTTCTCGGCAGCATCGACGCTGACCTACAAAAGCGGCGATCACTGGGGACCGATTACACAGCACTCCATCATCCTGATGGTGGGTGCCGTAGTAGTAGTGTTTCTGCACAACGTCCCCTACAAATGGTTTCAGGTATTCCCAGTCTTCCTGTATCCGATCTCCCTCGTCCTGCTGGCATTCGTCACACTGATGGGTATCATCACAGGCGACCGTGTCAATGGAGCAGCCCGCTGGATGACCTTTATGGGACTACAGTTCCAGCCCTCGGAACTGGCAAAGATGGCTGTCATCATTGCCGTTTCGTTTATCCTGTCGAAAGGGCAGGATGAAGAAGGAGCCAACCCGAAAGCCTTTAAATACATCATGATTCTTACCGGACTGGTCCTCATTCTGATTGCTCCGGAGAACTTGTCGACAGCCATGTTGCTGTTCGGTGTCGTATTCATGATGATGTTCATCGGACGAGTAGCCGCAAAGAAACTCCTTCTGCTGGCAGGAGGGCTCATTCTGATCGGCGCGCTCGGTGTGGGTACGGTTGTAGCAATTCCTGCTAAGACGTTGCACAGCACCCCCGGACTTCACCGTCTGGAGACCTGGCAGAACCGTATCAAAGGCTTCTTCGATAAAGATGAAGTGCCCGCAGCCAAATTCGATATAGATAAAGACGCACAGATTGCACATGCCCGTATCGCCATCGCTACCAGTCATGTAGTGGGCAAAGGGCCGGGCAACTCCATACAGCGTGACTTCCTCAGCCAGGCATTCTCCGATTTCATCTTCGCGATAGTAATCGAAGAGATGGGACTGATAGGAGGCATATTTGTCGTATTCCTCTATCTCTGGCTGCTGATGCGGGCCGGACGTATCGCGCAAAAGTGCGAACGGACTTTCCCCGCCTTCCTTGTCATGAGCATCGCTTTGCTGTTAGTATCGCAAGCGATACTGAATATGATGGTTGCCGTGGGGCTGTTTCCCGTGACGGGACAACCTTTGCCTCTGGTCAGCAAAGGAGGTACAAGTACATTAATCAACTGCGCCTATATCGGAATGATATTGAGCGTAAGCCGATATACAGCTCATCTGGAAGAACAGAAAGCGCATGACGCACAGATTCAGATGCAGATAGAAGCCGGAACAGCGACTTCGGAGGCTCAGGCTGCTGCCGAACCGACTGCACAGATTCTGAACAGTGATGCCAAGTTCGAAGATGAACATGACAGCAATAAACGATGATGCACGGTTTACGATGAACCGTAAACCGTGAAGAACGGATAAAAAAGGATTATGATGGAAAAAGAACTTAGAATTATCATCAGCGGTGGAGGCACAGGAGGACACATCTTCCCTGCCGTATCCATCGCCAACGCTATAATGGAATTGCGACCGGATGCAAAGATATTGTTTGTAGGTGCCGAAGGCCGCATGGAGATGCAGCGGGTTCCCGATGCAGGCTACCGGATTATCGGACTCCCGATAGCCGGTTTCGACCGCAAACATTTATGGAAAAACGTAGCTGTACTGATTAAGCTGGCACGCAGCCAGTGGAAAGCCCGGAGCATTATCAAAAACTTCCGCCCGCAGGTAGCGGTAGGCGTAGGAGGATATGCCAGCGGCCCCACACTAAAGACTGCCGGTATGATGGGAGTACCGACCTTGATTCAGGAGCAGAACTCTTATGCCGGAGTCACAAACAAGCTGTTGGCACAAAAAGCAAAGGTTATTTGTGTTGCATACGATGGAATGGAAAAGTTCTTTCCTGCCGATAAGATTATAATGACCGGAAACCCCGTTCGCCAGAATCTGACGAAGGATATGCCGGAAAAGAATGCGGCACTGCGCTCCTTCAACCTGTTGCCGAATAAGAAAACAATTCTGATTGTAGGCGGTAGCCTTGGCGCGCGTACTATTAATAATACGCTGACCGCCGCATTAGCTACAATCAAGGCAAACGCCGATATACAGTTCATCTGGCAGACCGGAAAGTATTACTATCCACAGGTGACAGAAGCCGTACGGGCAGCAGGAAAACTTCCGAATCTGTATGTGACGGACTTCATTAAGGATATGGCAGCCGCTTACGCAGCCTCCGACCTAGTGATCTCACGTGCGGGAGCCGGTTCTATTTCAGAGTTTTGTTTGTTGCACAAGCCTGTTGTCCTGGTCCCTTCTCCCAATGTGGCAGAAGATCATCAGACTAAGAATGCACTGGCATTGGTGGACAAACAAGCCGCCATCTATGTAAAAGACAGTGAAGCGGAAGCCAAGCTGATGGATGTAGCACTGAAAACAGTAGCCGACGATCAGAAGCTGAAAGAACTAAGTGACAATATAGCCAAGCTGGCTTTACCCGACTCTGCACGGATCATCGCGCAGGAAGTAATCAAGCTGGCAGAAGCAGAAAACAAATAATATTAATTAGGCACGGATTACGCGGATTACACGGTTTAAGAATGATACACGAGAAATTGACAAAAGAAATCATAAGTGCTTTTTATGAAGTACATAACACATTAGGATTTGGGTTCTTAGAACAAGTCTATCAGAATGCACTTTATAAAGAACTCCTAAGAAGAGGACTTTTCTGTCAATCTCAAAAAGAGATGGAAGTTTATTATAAAGGTGAAATGGTGGGAAGATACATTGCAGATATAGTAGTAAACGACGAAATCATTCTTGAGCTAAAAGCTGTAACAACCCTTCGTCCAGAACATGAGTGGCAATTAGTCAATTATCTAAAAGCAACAGGACTAGAAGTAGGTTTATTACTAAATTTTGGTGTAGCAGCTGAAGTAAAACGTAAAATCAACACATCATTCTTAAACCGTGGAATCCGTGTAATCCGTGCCTAAAATTAATATATAAACTAAAACAGTATAAAGAAATGAATATTGAAACGATACAATCAGTCTACTTTGTCGGTGCCGGAGGCATCGGTATGAGCGCACTTGTCCGTTATTTCCTTTCCAAAGGAAAAGTGGTAGCCGGATACGACCGTACCCCGACTCCATTGACTGAAAATCTCATCGCCGAAGGCGCACAAATACATTACGAAGAAAACGTCAGCCTGATTCCGGAAGCCTGCAAGGACCCCAAAAGCACTTTAGTCGTATTGACTCCCGCTGTCCCGCAGGAACACGAAGAATTAGTTTATTTCCGCAACAACGGATTCGAAATACAAAAGCGCGCGCAAGTACTGGGAACCATCACTCATTCCAGCAAAGGACTGTGTGTAGCCGGTACTCATGGTAAAACGACTACTTCTACCATGACCGCCCACCTGTTCCATCAATCGCATGTAGAATGTACCGCATTCCTCGGAGGCATCTCCAAGAATTACGGCACCAACCTGCTCCTTTCCCAGAAAAGCCCTTATACAGTCATCGAAGCAGACGAGTTCGACCGTTCCTTCCATTGGCTGTCCCCATATATGTCCGTCATCACTGCCACAGACCCTGACCATCTGGACATCTACGGAACAGAAGAGGCATACCTTGAAAGCTTCGAACATTATACAACACTGATCCAGCCGGGTGGTGCACTGATTATCCGCAAAGGCATCTCGCTGCAACCGAAAGTGCAGTCCGGAGTCCGTGTCTATACCTATTCGCGCGACGAGGGCGACTTCCACGCAGAGAACATCCGCATCGGAAACGGTGAAATCTTCATCGATTTCGTTGCCCCCGACACCCGTATCAACGATATCCAGCTGGGAGTTCCGGTAAGCATCAACATCGAAAACGGCGTAGCCGCCATGGCGCTTGCACACCTCAACGGAGTGACCGACGAAGAGATCAGACAAGGAATGAACAGCTTCCGCGGTGTAGACCGCCGGTTCGATTTCAAGATCAAGAATGATCAGGTAGTCTTCCTGAGCGACTACGCCCATCATCCTTCGGAAATCAAACAGAGCGTACTGTCTATCCGCGAACTCTATAAAGACAAGAAGATCACAGCCATCTTCCAGCCGCACCTTTACACCCGTACCCGCGACTTCTATCAGGACTTTGCCGATAGCCTGTCGCTACTGGACGAAGTCATTCTGACAGACATCTACCCGGCCCGTGAAACACCGATCCCCGGTGTCACCAGCAAGCTGATATACGACAACCTCCGTCCGGGTATCGAAAAAAGTATGTGCAAAAAGGAAGAAATACTGAACATTCTGAAAGATAAAAACATTGAAGTATTAATCACTCTAGGAGCCGGAGACATCGACAACTATGTCCCCGAAATAAAGAAAGAACTGGAAAAAATGAAGAATGATGAATGAAGAATTGGCTGCGCAACTATGCTATGCTGCATAGAAATTCTTCATTCTTCATTCATCATTCTTAATCAAAAAAAAAGTTATGGTAAAGAGAATCCTTCTATCTATCGTCATGTTGATGCTTATTGCCTACCTCGGCATAGCCATCACCGCTTTCAACCGCAAGCCTGCCGACCAGACCTGCCGTGACGTAGAACTGGTCATCAAGGATACCGCCTATGCCGGCTTCATCACCAAAGAAGAAGTAAAAGGCATCCTCCAGCACAAAGGTATCTACCCTATCGGGAAAAAGATGGAGCGCATCTCTACCAAGTCGCTGGAACGGGAACTGAGCAAACATCCGCTGATAGACGAAGCGGAGTGCTACAAGACCCCCAGCGGTAAAGTCTGTGTGGAAGTGACACAGCGCATACCGATTCTGCGTATCATGAGCGCTAACGGAGAGAATTATTATCTGGATAATAAAGGAACCGTCATGCCACCGGAAGCAAAATGTGTCGCTCACCGGGCAATTGTCACCGGAAACGTAGAAAAGTCGTTTGCAATGAAGGATTTATATAAGTTT
>OGPN01002037.1_pt1 | contig 12275 bp, 6 predicted proteins | sample 1552941 | NCBI WGS metagenome assembly OGPN01 (sample SAMEA2580220, study PRJEB22360) | human gut metagenome | biome: human gut; feature: human-associated habitat; material: faeces | place: Denmark | collected 2008/2010
GGGATCCGGATTTTTCCAGCCCCCCCCCCCGCTTTGCGGCGCCCCCTGCCGTAAACGGGCGCGCACTGGCGGGCTGTACCCTGGGGGTTGCTGGGTTTCCGGGGGATGGTTAATGTCGCCGGCCCCCTTTCCTGTTGTAGCGGAATGTGAATATCAACAGCCCTGCCACCGCCAGCGGCATGCCGATCAGCAGCCACAGGCTTGGCGCGTCTGCACCCGTGTGGGGCAGCTCAGGCGTTTTACGGTTCAGAACGGGAAGGGTAACTGTGTAGCCGCTGGCTGCATCGCCCGTTGCTTTTTGGGCGGAGCCACCGTCTATCTTGTACATGCCGTCTTGGGTAAATTCGATATCAATCGACTTGGACAACAGGTTGTACCCCTCATGTGCCTTGGTTTCCGTCAGGCGGTATCTGCCGGGTTTCAGATCCTTGAACGGGTTATTTGTAATCTTGCCGTAGTCTCCGGTTGTACCGGTCAAATAATGTAGGTTGTCGTTGTTGTCGAATTTATAGGAAGCATCTACTACCCACTGCGTTTCTCCAGTTGTTCCGGCTTTCAGCTTTTCCAGCTTGAACTCAACACCATCTAGTAGTTTTTTCTCGTCATTGGCATCCTGCTTGATGATATCCAGTACAAACTTCGGGTTCTGCAGCGTGTTGGTCAGCACAATCGTGCCGCTGTCGCCGGTGATGGTTCCATCGGTGGCTGTGGCTTGGGTTTTCTTTGTGCTATCTTCCTCGCTGATTTCCGCTTTCGCTTCAGCCGTTACAACATACGTATTGCCTTTAATCGGGATGGTTTCGTTCGGCTTTACCTCGGTAAAGCTGCCATTATCGTCCACCGTACCTTCCACAATGCGGTATTGGTAGTTCTTTTGATCCGTAACGTCAAACTTGTCCAGGTTCGCAAAGAGATAGTCCCAGCCCTTGCTGTTCGGGGTTACCTTTACATATTCCGGGCTGATGTCTGCGTCCGGATACCTCACCGGCTGCCAAGTTTCGCTTCCCGTCTTGCGGCGCTGGAGCTGGATATAAATTTTATCTGGCAAGCCATCTTCCAACGGGTCACCATTTGCGTTCACCCACGTTTTGGTAAAGTCGATCTTGATCAATTCATGCATCGTGTTCGTGAATGTTGCGGTAACATCCGCTCCACTTCCACTGATTGACCCCTGCACATAGGTATTTTCAACTACCTGTGTGTCAACGCCGCCTGTTACGCTCACGCCTTGCAGGTGCGATCCGTCACTCGTCTTTACCTCTTCAATACGGAAGCGTGTTCCGATGGGGATACCCTCAATCTCGTATTGACTCGAGCTGTTCATGTCGATGGTAACTTGTTTTTTGATGGTTTCCTGCTCCAGACCTTCGTCGCCGACATTGGTGAACGTTACATTAAAGGTATATTTGCCTTTAATCAAATCTTCTTCACCACTTGCCGCAGCTTTTTTGATTACCAGTTTTCCGGTTTTCACCTTATTAACAAACTGTACTTTCAGCTTTGTCAACGAAGATGCGTTTTCGTCCGGGTCCTTATAAGAGCGGAACACAATGGTATTTGCATCTGGCTTTTTGTCTTTCGTGTAGCCATCATTTTTAATACCCTCAGCATCATTATAGACTTCCGTTCGTCCATCATCGGGGCCCGGCTGGCTTTCTGTTGCGGCTTGTCCATTCAGGTTTTTCGTATCACCTTTAACGGTATTGCCCGGTCCATAGCTTTGAACCGCTTCGTCATTTTCAAAAACCGTCCAGGTTGTATCATACAGGTTCGGGCTTAGGGTTTCTTTGAGCGAAATGTAACTGCCGCGGCGGAACTGGTCACTAAAGGTAACGGTTTCACCGTTTTGCAGCATAAACTGGCCGTTTTCATCCACAACCTGCGTATCGTTGTTTTTGGTGGTTGTGAACTGTGCGCCTGCGGCATTTGTCAGGTCTTTGGCCTTAATGGAGCCATAAACAGGGATATCTTCCTGCTTGGTGGTAAAGCCTGTTTTGGTTGTAACTTTGGCCTGGGCCGAGAATACAAAGTTCTTGAAGTAAATGTGCCGTGGGTAGTTATCGCCCACACGGATCTTTGTTACTTGCTTTGGGTCAAAGCCTTCCACCGCATTCAGCTTGTACAAGTCCAGCTTTACGGTTATCCACTTATCATTTGCCAGCGTTACCGTGCCGTATGTAGTACCGTTCAGGCACGTTTTGTCCAGGCAGCCTTTCTGCTTTCCGTTATTGTCCAGCAGTTCCAGATACAAGTTGCCAAGCGACAATTCGCCCTGGCCGCTTTCCGACTTTGCGTAAATATCGAACGTCAGGTATCGCATCTGGCTGATATCTATCGCATGATTCAATGTCAGTATGCCGTACCGTTCACTTCGACACCTGCTGGGTGGATTGGTATCTTGGTATTTCGCGTACCAGTGCAATGCTTCTGCATCACCCAGCTCTGTGGTCAGTTTAAAAATATTTCCCGTGCTATTTTCGGTTGCTGGTTTACAGCTCGCATAGTCGTTGGTATTCAACTCAATCGGTTTCACATCCGAACCAATGGTAGCGTCATGTTTAGGATTCTGATAGTGCGTTGCCTGGTTTTGGATGTTGAATGCAAACAGATCCGGAGTATCGAAGCAGCTCTTGAACCAAGCATTGACCTTTGTTGTATCAACGATTTTTTGAACCTGCAGCTCGTTATTATCCGGGAAGTTGAACGCCACCGCCATGTTGGACTCCCACATACCGCGTTCCATGTAGTACATGGTAAGGGTGTGCTCGCCGGTGGAGAGGTTGGGAATACCAACCGTATTGGAATAGTAATATTGTGTCGGATTATAGCGTTCATCATTCGAATCCTTCAAATCATTACCAATATATACAAACTCTTTCTTATTCGATGTATTAGCACTATATTCCTGCCCCGTAACACTATTATATTTTACCTTACTGACATAAGCGGTAACTTTATTTTTATTGCCTCCTCTCTGGTCAAAATCAATAATACCTGCCGCTTTGCCATGGGCACCGCCAATGTCAAGTACCAACTGGCCATCAATAAATACCCAAACATCATCGTCACCAGAGAAATAGAACTTGATTGACTGCTCCTTATTATTTTTATCAAGAACCGTTCCATCCTCTGTTAGTGTAAACGGAATTTTAAGTTTAGCTCCATAGCCATAATTGTATCGGCGAACATCTACACTAGATACTGTTTCGTTGAATGGGAAAAAGCCATGACCATTTGGCGTATTCTTATTTTGGCTGTCCTTATTTTCAGAATTATCAGAAAGAGTATTTACTGTTGATCCATCGCCATTTCCATTGCCCAGGTAATACGCTTCGGTAGTTTCATCCTTACGCAAGTATAGTGAAGTTTTTGCAGCATCATACCACCAGTAATTAACCCCGGGTTCGTCTTTAAATATCTGCTTTTGGGTAAACGGAAATTCAACATTTTTGTAAACCTGACCAAGTTTGGTATTTTTGCTGTTTTCTCCATTTAAGAAAGCTTCATTAAAGTGCGGTTCAACCAACCCTGTTCCATCTGTCCCACCGGATTCCCGCATCAACAAATTGCCATTACTGTCAAGTTTATTGCCAACAATGCCTAAAAAAGCAAACTCATATTTTCCGCTTCCACTATCTTCATCAATTTCGGAGTTGTTCGCAGCCATAAAGGATTTATACTTACTTTCATCTTTTCCCCTTTCTGACCAACCAAATAGGCCTAAACCCTCGGCTACACCGCTAAAATGATGATTATCTGCACACTGAAAGTGTCCTGTATAAATAGGGTACAAGATTTTGTCTGCATTTTTGTAGTTTCCGTAGTAATCACTTACCGCTTGATCAAACTGACGGAAAGGAACCTGAATACGATATGTTGAAAAATCGGGATCTGTTGCATAGTTATCGCGGTTATTGCCATTCAGTTCATAATCTGTATAGTAATCATATAAAGTACTGGTGATGTACTTTATACCTTTACTACTGCCTCTACTATATTTGCTTGTAATGTCTACAACAGTACTATCCTTGCCTGCTTCTGCATCACGGACATCGTTTTTCTCGCCCCAGTAGCCATCACGGTTTACATCTGTTCCCCAGTAGGTCTTATCGTCACCGTCATCCGCAAAGAAACACGGCTCATTTAGATCAGTGGGAATTTCCTGCATATCGGTAAGATCATATTTTTGGGCAACCGTTTCACCAGTCTCACTTGGTGTCACTTTCCTGCTTGAAAATCTCACCTTAGTATAGGTATGGCCTTTTGGAATAGTGGCAGACCAAAGTTCACGACTGCTCCCTGCCTCTGGAGAAATTTCCTTCATGTCAATGATATCAGAATAATTTCCCTGGTCATTCTCAAAATAGCAGTACATTTTTCCTGAACCGCCGTCTTGAGTTGTTGGCATAGAGTTTTTCTTTGAGTCGTAATCGCCTGCATATGCGTAGCTTGATAACGTTGAATCAAAGTATACTACTTCTGATACTACTTCTGAACCGCCATGCGGGGTTCCCCAGGAACCTGTGTTCTCTGCCGTATAAGTATAGCAGTACTTATCACTTGCATCATATTGGAAAGCATTCTCTGTTTCCTGGTCATAGAAATTATAGACCACGCTTAACCGCGTTTGTTTGTCATTCGCAAAGAACTGAACATACGAGCATTCAACATTAGGAATTTTAAATTTCTGCTTTTTTCTTGCAGCCACATTGCCAATCTTTACCGTTTTGACTTCTTTTAATGTATCACCATCTTTTTCATCTTTTTCATAAAAAACTGCTGTTACATTTGCTAAATCGGAATCGCTAAGGTTCTCAAAGACCATCTTATTTCCGGCAAACGACAAATGGTTGTTCGGGTCGTATGCCACAAAATCTGTCCATTTTCCGTTTTTACCGTCATAGTAGTTGCCGCCGATATAATTATTCGGATCTGTTGAATCGAACGTCTTCCACCATTGATAATTATTATTTTCTACATCAACTTTAGAAATTTCTATTGTTTGTGTAGGTTTTCTGTCATCATCTGTTTTTTCCTTATATCCGCAAAATTCAAGTCCATTCAACCCTCCATATGGATAGTGTTTATCATGATTCAGGAACACAGAATAAATTTTTCTTCCGTCCTTCGTTTTGTCAGCTTCCTGCATATCAAGATAATATGCTTTACTTGAATCTTTTGAACCAACGGCATGTATTTTTACCACTGTACAATCGTTCCAACCATCAGGCACTGCAAAATAGAGCGTGTAAGTATCCGGCACTCCCCCCTCACTAACTGCCTGCACGTTATCCACGCTTCTTGCGGCGTACATCTTCTGCGGCTGTTCGGTCGGTTCCGGGGTGGCGGTGGGGGTCACGGTCGGCACAGGGGTTGCCGTTGCGGTGGCTGCCGGTTCCGGGGTCGGGGCGGGTTCTGCCGTGGGCTCCGGCGTTTCGGCCGGGGCGGGCTGCTCCGGCTCGGCGCTTTGTTCCGGTTCCGGGGTGGCGGCATCCGGCACCGGGGTGGCGGCGTTCTGCTCCGGCGGAGTGGTATCCTCCCCGGAGGCCGTTCCCTGCTCATCCTCCAGCAGCTCTACTTCGTCAGGTGCGTCGGGCAGAAGATCCACCTCGGCGTATACAGGCAGGGCCATTGCCATAACCAGGCAAGCGGTGACAAGCAGCGCTGTCAGCCGGCGCGCCCAACCTGTTGTGTTTTTTCCTGTTCTATTCAATCTGCTCACCCGTCTTTCGCGCTGGCTTGATGGAAGCACATTGTTCCACAGGGGATCCCCTGTGGAACAGTAAAAGAAGCCAGCTTCTTTTACTTGCGCAACCGTTGCCATGTTATTTTCAAAAAAAAACCGCATCGAGTCTTCTCATTGCGCATTTACTTTTTATTTTCTTAATATAGCACCTTTACACCAGAAAGACAATACAATCCACGCAAATTCCTGTTTTTCAGCACTTTTACTGATTGCGCTTTCCTCCAATTATATAATGTGTTCAAAGCCTTTGTATAATTTACTCCTGATTTTCTTTTTGGCAGCGGTCCCTTTTATATACTTTGACCGCGCGTTTATGATCCTCTGCGCATACAGAGCGCAACTTTGCGGCAAAATTCGCCTTTTTTGTTGCATTTCCCTGTTTTTGCGCAATTATTTGTTTCGCATGCGCCTGTTTGCGGCGGGGCCTGGCGGCTGGGTGGGCGCCTTGTGGGAGGGATGGCAGGTTTGCGGCGCACGGTTCCCGTTTTTTGCGGCGCGATGGGTACACCGCGCCCCTGCAAACGGTTTGCGGTGTTTGCGGCGGCGGGTGTGTGTTTGGTGGATTGCACGCCCGCCAACGGGACGCCGTTCTCCCTTTACAACGGGGTGCGGGTTTGCTGCAGATATGCCATTCGCTTTTTTGTTCCCCCTGCCCTGCCCCTGATTCCCGGTTCCCCCTTGCCGATTTCTATTTGCGCCAGCTCCTGAGGTGCATCTGAGAGCAACGAAAATAGCGGATCTTTCGCAAGCACAAAATCCGGCTGCGTTTGTAGAAATAGACTAAATTTTCGACTTTTCAGATACACCTCCAGCTCCCAGCTTTCAATCTATCCTGTGTATACTGCAACCCCTCACGCGCCATTCTGTGCGGCTCTTACCTTATAATATAGGGGTGCTACCCTGTGTAAATTTGCAACTGATCTATTTGAAGCAGCTGTGAGCTGTTGCAATTTTGCACAGGGTATTGCCCGCATTCTGTGCCGAACATTCCCGAAACGTGTTGGAAAAACGCACAGGATTGCATTGTTTCCCTATGCCGCTTACCGTTGGAAAAACGCACAGGTTACCCCCGGAACAGTTGCATTTTACACAGGGTATTCCCGCTCCCCTGCCCCGCCGTGACCCGCGTACCTGTTGGAAAACCACACAGGATAGGCCCGTTCCCCGTGTTGCAATTTACACAGGTTTGGCTGTTTTTGGCTTATTTGCAACTTTACGCAGGTTGCTTTCCGCACAGGAAAATGGTGGTGGAATGCACAGGCTGCAGTTGGTTGAACACACAGGTTTGCGTTGTTAAATTACACAGGCTCTACCTATTACTAATATAGAACTAAACATCTAAGCCATAATAACAACCAGAGGTAAGCCGGAAGATGGGGGAGAACGGGAAAAAATTGGTGTTGCCATTCCATCAGGTTACAGAACCCTGAAACAGCAGGACAGAAAAGCGCAATAAAACCCTGTGTAACCTGCACCCGGGCTGCAACCCCCACAGGATATATGGCAAACCACAACGCGGGTGTTGCATTTTGCACAGGGTAATGACGGTGAAACCCTGTGTAAATTTGCAATTCTTGCGCTGGACAACAGGATGTGCTATAATGTTTAGCATGATGTGCGTGACCACCCGGGATACAGCAACCGATATAGGAGGCCCCTGCTTATGGCGGCAAGTAAACAGAAAAAAGATGATCCGTTTGTCGTTACGTTTGAAGAACGCGGGGACCAGACCATCGTTCGCAAATCCAATGACCTTGTACAGATGACGCGCAACAACCTGACGCTGAGCCAGCAGCGCCTGATGCTGCATATTTTTTCGATGATTAAGCCGGAGGATACGGACCTGCCCTCTTATGAGCTGAGCATTTATGATTTTATCAAGATGACCGGCATGGACCCGCACAGCGGGGCGCTGTACAAGCAGGTGCGCAAAAATATTGAGGAGCTGGCCAACGCGCCCATCCAGTGGATCAAGAATAACGGAACTTCCACGGTGGAAACATTCCGCTGGATCGATAAAGTGCGCATTGATGAGGGCCGCGCGCGCATGACCATCACGCTGGATCCGGTGCTGAAACCGCACCTGGTGCAGCTGAAAACCCTGTATACCACCATGGATGTGACCTACACCATGCTGATGCGGTCCACCTATTCCATCCGCATTTACGAGCTGTGCAAGAGCTACCAGAGCCTGTACCTGAAAAAGAAAGCGGCCGGGGAACCGCTGGTATGGAACCTGAGCATGCTGTATGAACAGCTTTCGTATACGGCCAACCGATGGTCGGATTTCCGCCGCCTGGCACTGGAAAAGGCAAAGGCGGAAATTAACGAAAAGACGGATATTATTTTTAATTACGATGTGTACGAAAAAAAGGGGCAGAAGGTTCTTTCGCTGGTGGTAACGATTGACCCGGTGGATGATGCCGCCGCACAGGCCAACCTGGACAGCATCAACAGCACAGTGCGCAAAAAGAGCAAAAAGAAGGGCCGCCCCACCGTGGCAATTGAGGATTCGCTGCTGGATGATCCCAGCGTGATCACCTTTGATTATGTTTCGGCACCGGAAACAACGATCCCCTATTCCTTTGGACGCCACCGCACCGAGCTGCGGGAGGAAATTGTTGTGAAAGCGCGCATGGATCAGCTGCGCGCGGAGATTACGCCCGAAGAGCTGCATGCGGTGGAAGTGATCATTGATGTGTTGGCAGATGCCTGCTGCACCATCCAGGCAGGCGATGGCGAGCAGGACGGCGGCAACAAAACGGTGTTTGGAAAGATGAATGCCATCATCCTGGATTGCGGCGGGCTGACCAGTTGGCTGGCCGGTGTGGCACCCCGCTATGCACAAGAGATCATTCCCCGGTCGCAGACGATGCGCAGCCCGGCACGGTACCTGAACAAGGTGCTGCGCGAGGATATGGATAACTATCGCATTTATATTTTCCGCAAGGCAAAGCCGGCAGCAGAACCCAAAGAGGAGCTGTTGGAAGCGGAGTACCATGTGATGGACGAGCCGGTGCAGCAAACGATGCCGGAGCCGGAGCAGCCCAAGGTAGAGCTGATTCCCGAAACGATTGTAAAACGGCAGGATATGCGAAAAGAGTTTGCAAAGTTTGTGGATGATGGATACCTGGAAAAGACGTTGACGAGCGGCCAGCGCGGCGCTTACCACGAAATTTACCGCCACCTGGCAGCGCGGTGCGTGCCATCGCCTTCCAGCCTGCGCAATGGGCTGAAAGACGAAATGCGGCTGCATTACCTGGCCTGCATGAATGAAGTGATTGAAAAGTATGGCAGCCTGACCCCGTTGATGGAAGCTATGGCGCATGAACTGGACTTTGATGTGTTCTGGGCAAAGGCCGCCAAGGACCCCAACGTGAATAACCCGATGGGGCTGTTCTACCACATTATTGAAGAACGCGCGCTGAACCCGATCGGCACCATAATGAACGACCAGGCACAACGGCAGAAGGTTGCCGCCAAGGAAAAAGGTGAAAAAGATAAGTGGCACAACGAAAGCTGGATGGATGCTTTTGAGGAAGATATCCCGGATGACAGCGAAGAGTAATTGAGATGAAGCGGAGCGGAACATCCGGGAGCGCTATTATAATAAGGTAAGCAGCGGCTGGCAGATTGCTGGCCGCTGCTTTTTTTGTTGGGGTGCAGCTGAGAAATGGAAATATCCGGCGTTTTTTGATTTCAGATAGACCTTGGGATAATAGGTGAGAATGAAGGTGCGTGAGCGGGAATGCCTGGATGAAGTGAAGAAGGATGGGAAGAAAAAGCGGCAGAGAAAAAGCGTGAACAGCAACGAAGAGATGCCTGCATAATATTCGTCAAAATATCCGTTGACACGCGCGAAGCATATGATATAATAGAAGCTATAACAGCAACGAAGAGATGCCGCACGGCATGGGGTACCCGTTTTTGCAACCCGCAGTTAGATTAAGATACCGGCGTGTGGTACCGCAAAAAGAACCGAACAAAAGGCAAAGATTAACCAACAGCAACGAAGAGATGCCTACACAAAGGCGCTCGCAAGGAGGAAAACAATGGGATATTGTATCTCAGTCTGCATTGAAAAAGGCGGCGTGGGAAAAACCGTTACCGTCTGCAACCTGGCGGCGCTGATGGCGCAGGACGGCAAGCGGGTGCTTGTTGTGGATATGGATGCCCAGGGCAACTGTACCTATACCCTGACGGGCGCCCGTGTAACCGATAATACTTTTGATCGCGCTGGCGTGTATGATATGTTCCGTGCCTATGGCATCAGCGGCACGCAGAACTATATTTCCCGCACGCAGTTTGATAATATTGATATAATTCCGGCAAATGGCAACACCCCAATGGCGGCCAAGCAGCTGCAAATCCTGGAACAGTCCGAAAGCACCAGTATCAATATGTTTTTGGCCATGTGCCTGGCACAGGTTGCCGGCGAATACGACTATATTTTGATCGATACCCCGCCGTCCCGCGATGTAATGGTGACCAACGCCCTGATGGCCAGTGACTTTGTGCTGATCCCCTGCGTGTGCGATGACTACAGCCGTGACAGTGTGTACCGCACTGTGGCCATGTGTCAGCAGTTGGAGCACGATGAGGGCGAAAAAATTGATGTTTTGGGCATTATCCTGACTATGGTGGAAAAAACTGCCCTGACCGAAGTGATCCGCAATGAACTGCGGGAAAGCCAGCTGGGCAGCAAGCTGTTTGCTGCCGAAATCCGTAAGGGACAGGCTGTAAAGGATAGCACCCGCCTTGGTGCGCCGGTTGTGCTATGTGCACGCAGCAGCAACCCGGCAAAGGATTATGCAAAGGTGTATGCCGAGCTGAAAACGCGCATTGAACAGGAGGCAGAGTGATGGCAAGCAAACTGGACCGACTGCAGAAGAAAGGCTTTAAAGTAAACGAAGCAGCGTTAAGTAAGATCGCGCGCGGCGACCAGGAGCCGGGCGGTGAATACAGCGAGATCAATATCAATGATATTGAAGAAAACCCGGATAATGCCCTTTACCGTGAGCTGGATACCGAGGAAGATATTGCGCTGCTGGCCGATGATATCCGCCGCGCGGGGCTGCTGCACAACCTGGTTGTGTTCCCTAAGACCGGTTTTGGCGGAAAATATGTGCTGCTTTCCGGCGAGCGCCGCCTGCGTGCGCTGCGCCTGTTGGTGGAGCAGGATAAACGCGAGCAGGAAGAAAAACAGCTGCCCAACCGCATGAGTGAATGGCAGAAAGTGCAGTGCAAAGTGGTGCGCAACTTGACGGAAAACGAAAAAGTTGTGTATATTGACAGCGCAAACCTGCAAGTGCGCGGCGGCATCAGCAATGAACGTGTGATGCGCCAGGCGGCGGCGCGTTTTGTGGAAAACCTGCAAAAAGCACCGTATAACCTGAGCGCAGCGGAAGCGAAAAAAGCGCTGAAAGAGGTCAGCCCGCTGAATTCCCGCACGATTGATAAGGCGCTTTCGATTCAGAATGATCTCAACCCTGACCTGCGCCGCTTGCTGGATGAGGAATTCCTGAACCGAGCCGAGTGCGAAACCTATCTCCGCCTGACCCTGGAAGAACAGGCCCGTGCAGCCGCAGTGTTTTTGAAAATTGCAGCCCTTGACCCACGCAGCCATGAGCGCCGCGCCATTAAGGACGCATTGACCACCGCCATGTTGGATGTAGCAGTGGAACGCCGCAGCATGCAGGAGCGCGAGAGCGTATTTGCAGCAGCGTTGCAAAATGCACAGGATGCAATCGGCCAGGCCAAGACGCAGGAAAACAAGGCGGCGGCAGTAGATAAGGACCACAACTTTATTTCGGCCAAGCTGCCCACCACGGCCCGCAAACTGCGTAAAATTGCAGCGGCAAAAAATATTGAAGCTAAGATCCGCAGTTATACGGCAGAAGACCGCAAAGCAATGTCGGACCAGATGCAGGAGCTGATTGCGGCAGCGCAGGAGCTGAAAGCACTGATTGATGCTGTGGAATAATCCAGATCCACGAAAGCAGCAAACAACAAAAATCCATGCAAATAGGAATACAGGAATCCACGATATGAAACAGCGAATTGTCATCCGGCTGCACCTGGCTGTGCGGGCAGTGCTGCAAAGCGAAGCGGACTGGCGCGGCACGCGGCTGGGCACCCTGACATCGGAGCTGATCCATGAACAGGCTGCGAAAGCGCGCCTGTGCGGGGTGCAGAATTACGAGTTGAACCCCGTCAGCAGCCGCTATGTTCCCGTTACAAACGGGACAAAATATAAGCAGACATCTGGCCTGGAGCAGATCTCCATCTATCTGAACGATGAGGATATGCAAACCCTGAAAGAGCTGGCACTGGCCAATGATAGTGTGCGTGTGATCAACGGCAGGCAGGCAATCACCTACCGATATGTTGTTCCCGGAATGCTGCTGAACGACCCGGTGTTTACGGGGCTGACAGAGCAGAACAGCACGGCAGGGTAAGCACTTCAAAATCTTGAGGCAATACCGCATAATTCTAAGTGCCGATACGGCGAGCGAGGTGCGGCAGATGC
>OGPN01002050.1_pt1 | contig 12225 bp, 17 predicted proteins | sample 1552941 | NCBI WGS metagenome assembly OGPN01 (sample SAMEA2580220, study PRJEB22360) | human gut metagenome | biome: human gut; feature: human-associated habitat; material: faeces | place: Denmark | collected 2008/2010
CATGTTCATTCAGTCTGCGTATTCTTGCTGCGGCTGTAGCTCCTCCGGCTACACCGCCTACGATTATTACCTTCATCTTATTTTTCCACCTTTCCTGAATAAGCAGCAATGCCACCAATATTATTTACTTTAGAATATCCCATTCGTTGCAACATCCCAGTTGCTTGACGACTTCGGGCTCCGGAATAACAGTATACAAACAGCGGTATTTCTGTATTCTTCACTACTGAAACAATATTGTTAAGTTGTTGTAACGGCACATTTTTACTTTCTGGTATATGCCCTTCCTGATATTCCTGCGGAGTACGTACATCCAGCAGAACTGCACCGGCAGTCCTTTTATATTCCTCTATCCCTTGATTGATATCTGCCTGTTTAAAAAAATCTAAAAGACCCATAAACACATCTCCTTAAATCATTGTTAGAATGGCCTCCTTGGGTCTTGCACCCGAAACCTGTTGAACAATCTTTCCATTCTTCATCACCACCAAAGTCGGGATACTCATAATACCAAATTCACTTGCCAGTTCAGGCTGCTCATCCACATTGATCTTTCCAACTTTGATATCCGGACGTTCACTTGCAATCTCTTCTATGATAGGAACTACCATACGACAGGGAGCGCACCAGGAAGCCCAAAAATCTAAAAGGACAGGTTTATCAGTATTCATTACTTCGTTCTGAAAATTATTTTTATTGATATTAATTGCAGACATTTTACAATCCTCCTATCTTTTCTTTGTGATTTTATTATAGTCTGAATTTCATTTCTGTTCCGTGATGATATCACCATACTACATTGTCTTAACTTCTTGCCATACCGTCTACACTTAAGATAACACCTGTAATATAACTCGCTTCATCTGAAGCAAGAAACACAAATGCATTGGCAATATCTTCTGGCTGCCCAAGACGACGCAATGGGATTCTTTCAATCATCGGTTCGATAACTTCCTTTGGCACAGCTTTCATCATATCAGTCTCTGTAATACCTGGTGCAACTGCATTAACACGAATCCCTTTAGGACCAAGTTCTCTTGCCAAAGATACCGTCAAACCGTTTACTGCAAATTTTGATGCAGGATAAGCAAATCCACTTGGCTGTCCAGAAATACTCACCATAGAGGATGTTGAAAGAATTACACCATTACCTTTTGCCACCATACATTCTGCAGCTACACGAGTTGTATTGAATACACCTTTTACATTTAAATCCATGACCTTATCAAAAGTCTCCTCTGTATAATTCATGAATGGGGTATTTTCTGAAATTCCCGCATTATTTACCAAAATATCCACACATCCATATTTTCCAGTTACCTCTTTGAAAGCATTCCTGACAGACTCCATACTTTCCAGATTTGGACTGATTCCATCGATTATTGCGTTAGGATACTTTTCTTTCAGTTCAGTTACAGCATTATCTGCAGATTTCTGAGTACTTGCTGCTAAAATGACAGTAGCCCCTTCTTTCAAAAATTTATCAGCTGTAGCAAAACCGATACCACGACTTCCACCTGTAATAATTGCAACTTTATCTTTTAATCTCATTCCAAATACCTCCTTACTTAATTTGTGATTATATTATAAATATAAAATTACCTGTTTTCCGTGATATCATCACGCAATAATTGATTCATTTACAGCAAAAAATAAGAACCACCTTTCTGCCTTGATCTTGGTGGTTCTTTGTGTCATATATGAAATTTCTAAGAGTCTTAATAAAGAGATACACAAGATTAGTAGCAACGAGCTACTTGCTTTCTTTATTTTGTCACAATTTTTTTATGTGCCTAATATTTTTTCAAACCATGTATCTACTGCAAAGATAAACTTATCTGCATCCTTCCGTTCACCCAGCATTTCCTGCAAGGATTTATGGTGTACATATTTCTCCACATACACCCAGCAGGCAATACCGCTGGCCTCTGTGATAATATCTGCGAATATCTTCTGCATACTCATCTCTAAACCTGCTACTTCTTCTGCAGAAGCAATATCATAAAGATTCGGTCTTTGAAAATCGCTGTCTCTGCAGTGTTCACGGATTTCATCCATTTCTGATTTTACTTTTTCACGCACTTCTTCCGGAAGCTTCATATACTCCCAAATAAACGAAACCACATCCGCTGATGTGTCTTTTTTCATTGGCGGTAACTGTATGTAATCATTCTTTTCTCCCATATTTCATTCTCCCACGATACTTTCTATTTTTTATTATTTTAAGGATTGTATACCAAGTATACAATATCCCTATTGTTTTCCTGCTCATGATCAATATGAAGCCAAAAGTCATCTATGCTGCATTTTGTTATTGTGGATGATATCGGGTAAATATCCTCTGTCTCCATATTCATGAGCACATCACAATGATAAGTCCAGTCTTTTTCAAATCCAGTAGGCCAAAGTGCATCCGCAACTTTTTTGAAGCATTCCTGACAAAGCTGAGCAGATACTCTCTCAGGATCTAATATTGAGTTATCTCCATAAGTTAGTGTAACCGTTGCAGTATGCCGGATCGGATCACTTGCCACCATCCAGCTGCATTCATTCGCTCCATGCGTATTGATATTCGTGCTAAATCCGCTTGGTTCTTCTTCAATCCTTCCTCTGTCGTCATATTCATATACATTGGTGTCTGCAATATTCCATGTATTCAGGCAGACCAGCGCAATGCATCCATCCTTTTTATAATAATCAAAAATTCCGGGACGATTGGAACCACATAAAAAGCAGTTATCCTTGTCCGTCATTGAAACAACGTCTTCATTCTCCACCCTCGAAATTTCCTGATCTAATGTTTCAATCTCAGGTTCAGTCATGACCGTTCCTGATTCACATCCACATAACAGCATACCACCGATAAATATAGGCAGAAATTTAAGAATACTCATACTGCACCCCTGTTTACTGTATGGGATAACTGAATAGTTAGGCATTATTCAGTGAATTACTATTTACAGCCTCATTATATATAATAGCCCTATAAAAGTAAAGGAGATGAGCCTGTGGACTACGGAAGGTTAGAACTGAATATTGACCGCATTCTGAAGGAGAGAGGCATCTCCAAAAATCAGATATGTCGGGATTTGGATATACCAAGAACCAACTTTAACAGATACTGCAACAACAATTTTCATCGTCTGGATGCCGGCCTGATCTGCAAATTATGCCACTATCTGGATATTGAAGTCGGTGAACTGATCACATATAAGAGGGCAGACTAAACGGCATCTGACCGCGATACTCATTCTTACAATCAACTTCAAGACATTTTCTTTCTGTCCTTTATCTTCCACTCACGACAAACTGGGGCATGTCATGGTTAACCTCTGCCTGATAGTACCCGCTGATTGTACTGGGTGCATTGAACAACGCAGCCAGCAGATATTTTTTGATATTGTGAACTTTTGTGGTGTTCGTCCTCATACAATCCATGGCATATTGAACATGAGCACTGGTCAGTTTCAGAAATTTACTTCTGACCAGTTCTGCCGGATACTCGTTTGATGCAACAACAACAGTTTTATTTTTACAAAGCACCGTTTCCAGAATCAGGTCAAAGATACCTTCCAGCAATTCCCTGTCATACGGATATCTCTCAAGCAGGATTTCAAAATCCAGATTTTCCCTGATAAGTTCTGTGTATGCTTCCACTTCTGATCCCATCCCATCATTTCCTGATACGATATGATTAGATTCAGATTTACTTAACTCAGTATTATTTATATTAGTCTTATTAGTGTGTAATTTTTTCACTTCTTGATGTGTAAATTCTTCACTTCTTGACATGTCATTTTTACACTTCAAGACGTGTAAATTCTTCACTTCTGAAATTGCTGTTTTTTCATCAGAAGTGTAATTTTTACATTTCTGGAAATCCTGTATCACGAATTGTTTCAAATAGATCATGGTTGGTTTGCCCTGTCCCTGACGCTTCTTTTCTATCAAACCAATTCCGGCATCTGTATCCAATTCTTTCATAATGGATATCGCCTTTTTGTTGCTACATCCAAGAGCTTCCATAATGTCATCCAATGAATAATATATGTACGCACGTCCTTCCTCGTCCAGCCATTGGTTTTTCATGGATAATGACATCCGATCCAGCATCAACCCGTATAACACCTTAGCCTCCACTGATATTTTTTTGAAATACTCTTCTGTAAATAAGAGCTTTGGTATTTTAAATGAATACTGCTCTGCTTCCCTGCCATAAAAATATGAGAGCGTTATTCTGTCCTTCATCCTGTTCTCCTTCCTGTTCCAGAAGTGCGTTTTTTACACTTCTGGAACATGTTGTCTATATTATTATTCCTGCGCCTGCTGTGTGCTCCACTGCTCCAACAATTGAATAATTACATTCTCACGATCCTTTGCGGAGTAGTGTGGTGGGAAATACTTATCAAGCTTCTTCTCTGATAAAGATACCTTTGCCGCTGTGCTCTTCTTTGGGAGTGCTTCATTTAATATGGTAATTATCATGTGCTGTGAGGCATTGGATAAATTTGAATGATTCTTTAATGCTTCAACCTGCACTGGTTTTAAGAAACCATTTTCCTTGAAATATTCATACACCCATTTTTGTACCTGCACATCTAAGTAAGATAAATCTACTGCTATGACCAAACCTAATTTTTTATTATCTATACACTCCAACAATTCCGGAATTAGTTCTGTAAGCCTAATATATCTTTGTATGCTTCTTGCACTATCACCTACTTGCAATGCCAATTCTTGATCTGATCTTAAATGTGTGCCATTGTGGCACGCATTTTCTTTTGTAGGTCTTCCGGCTGTTCTCTTCATCGCTTCAAGCTTCATTTTATACGCAAAAGCTTTTTCACTTGGCATTATCTCTTCCCTTTGAATATTTGCATCCACCATTTTTATAATGGCTTCATCATCTGACATTTCCTTTACAATGGCCGGAATCTTGCTAAGGCCAACGATACCAGCTGCATGCAATCTGCGGTGTCCGGATATCATTTCATAATCACCATTTTTATCTGGTCTCACAATTACCGGATTTAATATGCCATTCTCCCTGATACTTTCAACCAACATATCCATTCTTTCATCATCCAGCACTTTGAACGGATGATTTGGAAATGCATGGATTCTTCCAAGTTCTATTTCCTGTGTGCCGGCAATCTCCGGTACTCCCAGTAATTCATCAACTGTCTGTAATTTTATTTTTCCTGCAACTCTTCCAGCCATGTTCACTCTGCCTCCTTTAATACCTCTTTTGTTAATGCCATATAAGCAAATGCCGCTTTTCCTTTTGGATCATATGAATAAATACTTCCACCCTCAACACTGACTTCTGATGCCCTGACTGACATTGGAATTCCTGTCGCAAATACCTTAATTGATGCAGAATATGTATCATATACCATTAGGGAAATATCCCTGGCATAATTCGTTCTGTTATCTACCATAGTAAGAAGAATTCCCTCTATTCTAAGCTTTGGATTCAGCTGCTTCTTAACCCTTCCAATTGTTTTAATCAATTGTTGCAATCCTTTAACCGGAAGATATGCTGCCTGCACAGGGATCAATACGGAATCTGCACAAGCCAACGCGTTAATAGTCATCATTCCAAGAGATGGCATACAATCTATAATGATAAAATCATAAAATTCCCTTAATCTCTCAATAAGTGACCTCATAATCAGTTCCCTGCTCATTGCGTTTACCAAAGATACCTCAATCGCTGATAATTCTATATTGGCCGGTATCAGATCCACACCTTCCTTATGATGAAGGATTGTTTTTTCCATGTTCAGTTTTTCATCATTCACAATATTTAGCATCAGCGTTGCAAGAGAATACTCCATTTCATCCGGTTCCTCATACCCTAAACTAATTGTGAGACTGCCCTGCGGATCTGCATCTATCAAAAGAACCTTTTTTCCTTCCTGTGCCAGTCCGATTCCTAAATTCACGCACGATACCGTCTTTCCAACTCCACCTTTTTGATTTGATACTGCTATGACCTTACACATATTCTGTCCTCCTGTTCTTAAATCCAGTTACTGTTTCTCCATGATTTCAGTATTTCTAATATCTCTCTTCTCATCTCTTCTGATGTATAAGTTGATGGGAAGAAACGGTATAACTGCTCATTTTTAAATATCACTCTGTCAGTTTCCTTCTGCTTAACCTCTCCAAGAATCCCTTCTATTTCTGCTTCTGTCAACTTTCCGGATTCACTCAGTTTTTTCATCCGGATAGCTTGTGAAAGTGATGGTGTGCATTGGGTAGAATCCATTGCATTCATTATTTCCTGCTGTTCTTTCTTTTTTAAGTAGGACAACTGTACCGCTGGGGTAAATCCCATTGTTCCATCATCCACTTTATCCAACAATGCCGGTATCAATTCTGTTATTTTGATATAACGCTGCACCTGCTTCGCACTGTCACCACAAAGTTCTCCGATTACGTCAATACTCCTCTTTCCTGTATTGTGGTCAACTTGACTACAATTCTTTCTGCCTGCCTTTTTTTTAATGGCGTCATATTTCATCTTATAGGCATAGGCCTTTTCACTTGGTGTAATCTGCTCTCTCTGCAAATTGGAATCGACCATGATCACTACTGCTTCATCATCCTGCAACATACGAATAATTACTGGGATTTTCTTATATCCCAGCTTCTCAGCCGCATATTTTCTTCTGTGGCCAGAAATAATTTCGTAGTAGCCTTCAATCTTTGGACGAACAATCAATGGATTCAGTACACCATACTTTTTTATGCTGTCCTGCAGCTCTATCATCTGACTGTCTCCGATCACCTTAAATGGATGATTTGGAAATGCTCTTAACCGTTCCATTTCAATCTCAACAACTTTTTCATCCGGATCTCTTACATCCGTTTTTTTATCCATAAGCTATCCTCCTCCAAAATATCTGTAACGAAAAAAATCCGCCCAGAATAGATTCTTAATCTAATCTGAGCGGATAGATCCGTCAGGCCTGTTTTGTTCAGGCAAGAAAACCATATTTACATTCATTGACACCCCAATCCTTATCCTACGCTGTAGTTATCTCCGTTCGGTGCCAGGATTGAATTATTGCATTGGTGCCCGTTAAGAAATTTCGGTGCTCGATATCTGCGTTTAAGTGTTTTCTCGGTGCTTACGAGCACCGGAAAAAAGAAAAAGCAGCAATGAGCTTTTACAATCATTGCTGCAAAAAATGCACGTTCCCAGGGGGAATCGAACCCTCAACTAGTGCTTAGGAGTATGGCTTACCATGTGATACACGGTTCGGATGTAACTTCCAATATCATCCCTTACGCAGAATGACTTGTAGTAAACGAACTTTATGGTGCAAAACACCTATTCTGACGCAGTTTTATGTGTCCGTTGGGTGGTCCTATTAGCAAATTCTTAGCAAGAGGACACCCAGCCAAAGCCGATTGCTACTGCCATTCTTCACTCCCTTAGTCAAAATGACAAGGCAAATACATGGAGGTTACTATGGACAAGAAAGAGAAAAAGTCACTGCCGGAACCGCGCACATATACCGTGGAACAGATTGCGGCCATGCTCAACATTGGCCGCACAACCGCATATCAGCTCGTCAAGCAGGAGGAGTTCAGGATCGTCCGCATAGGCAATGCGATCCGCGTTTCCAAGAAATCTTTTGACGAGTGGCTGGAAAGTTTGGAATTGTGAATATCGCAAGAAACGCCGTAGGCTCAAAAAACCTATGGCGTTTTTTTATACCCATTTTTGAAGGAGGCTGGCAATGAAACTGACAGAAGCAGAAATGAGGATGGTGTTTCAGATTGAAAGTACCAATCAGAACGCTGCCCTGAATGAGATTTACATGACATGGCGCTATGCGCCGAACCCGGCAACGAAAGAAACGGCGGAAGGCCTTCTGGACAAGCTCCGCCCCCTGTCGGATCAGGAGTGCATGGATTTGATCCGCAAGGTGCAGGCCGAATACCGTCTGCCGGAGAAAGCCCGCACCATCGGGGAAATGCTGGCAGAGGCCAGACAGCAATCCGGGGCGCAGAAGTTATCCGGCCATGACATTATGGCTTTGGAGCGTTTCGACCCGGCGACCAGACACATGATCGTCTTTGATGTTCTTACCCATGACTCGCCTGTTGGCTGGAAGGGTGAGAAAATGCGCCTGTTCCTGACCGACACCGGATACAGCAAGGCTTTGGAAAATCAGGAAAAGGGGCATATCAAAATCCGTAACCATGCGAAGGTGCTTTCCGGCGATCTCCACTATGACCATAAAGACCGTGAGAGGTAGCCGTCCCCCAAATGTATCAAAATCAGTGGGATATCTTCTGTTTCTTCCTCTGTATCTTGCGTTCTGAACAGGGCGTGGATGTTTTCCCATGCGGGAGAAAACGGAGGCATACAGACGGGTAAACCGCTCAAAATCAACACTTTTTATTTTCACAGGAAGGAGGTGCGAAGATGGCTGTTTTTCGTATTGAAAAGACCCGTGATTATACGGTCATGTCGAACCATCACTTGAAAGATCGGACGCTGACCCTGAAATCCAAGGGGCTGCTGTCCATGATGTTGTCGCTCCCTGACGAGTGGAATTACACCACCAGAGGCCTTGCGGCGATCTGTCGGGAAGGTGTGGACAGCATCGGTGCGGCGTTGAAGGAGCTGGAAGCCCACGGGTATATCCGGCGCACCCAGCTTCGGGATGAAAAAGGCAAGATCACGGATACCGAGTATGTCATTTACGAAATGCCTCAGTGCGAACCGCCGTCAAGCCCAGGTACGCCTTTACCGGGTACGGCAAAGCCATATACGGAAAACCCGGATATGGGTATCCCGGATACGGCGGAACCGTGTACGGAAAACCCCGCACAATTAAATACTAATCAACCAAAGACTGATTTATCAAGTACGGAGATATCAAATCCTATCCAATCAAATCCCCCTACCCCCGCAGGGGCAAGGATGGGAACGGATCGGATGGGAGCCAGAGAATGTTATCGTGAAGTGATTTTGGATAACATCGAGTACAGCTATCTGGTGCAGGACAGCCATATCGACCGTGAGCAGCTTGACGAGATCGTTGACCTGATCGTGGATACCGTATGTTCTGCCCGCAAAGTCATCCGCATTGCCGGAGACGATTATCCGGCGGAGGTGGTAAAGTCCCGGTTTATGAAGCTGGACAGTTCCCATGTTCAGTATGTCATGGACTGTATGAAGGACAACACCACCTATGTCCGCAATATCAAGAAATACCTTCTGGCGGCGCTGTATAACGCCCCGACCACCATCAACAGCTATTATTCTTCCCTGGTGCAGCACGATATGTACGGGGACGGGCAAAGGGGGCGAGGCTAAATGCAGGAGGAAGTAACGCGGGGCGCCGTAACGCTCATTGTTGACGGAGCCAAGCTAAGCGAGCAGGTCTTTGAAAAGGCCGTCAAAAAGTTCCTGGAGGAAATCCAGAAAAGCCAGAAGCCCAAAATCTACCGCGGCAGGCAGAGCCTTAAACAGCTTGCCAGCCAGAACGCCGGTCTTGCCAATATCGAGATCAGTGACAAGAATATCAAGGCTTTCTCCCGTGTGGCGAAGAAATACCATGTGGATTTTGCCTTGAAGAAAGACACCGCCGCAGAGCAGCCCCGTTACCTGGTCTTTTTCAAAAGCCGGGACGCGGATGCCATCACAGCGGCATTTCAGGAGTTTGCCAGCCGGAAAATGAGCCGTGAGGAAAAGCCCTCCATCCGGGAACGGCTGACCCAGGCGAAGGAACAGGCGGCGGAGAAAGCGGAACACCGCACCATTGACCGGGAGAAAGTAAAGGTCAAAGATCGGAGCGTGCAGAGATGAATATGAAAAAACTGTTTTTGCTGAACCTTCCGTATCTTCTGTTCGTGTATCCCTTCGATAAGCTGGCACAGGCTTTCCGGCTTGCGCCCGGTGCTGACCTCTCCGGCAAGCTGCTCTCCATTGGGGACGGCTTCACGACAGCCCTTTCCTCCCCGTGGCTCAGTTTCCATCCCACGGACCTGCTGATCGGCATAGCCGGTGCGGTGATCCTTCGCATGGCGGTCTACCTGAAAGGCAAGAACGCTAAGAAGTACCGTCACGGGATCGAGTATGGTTCTGCCCGCTGGGGGACTGCGGCGGATATCGCTCCCTACATGGACAAGGACTTTTTCCAGAACATCCCCATGACGCAGACGGAACGGATCACGATGGCGAGCCGCCCAAAGCAGCCGAAGTATGCCAGAAATAAAAACATTCTGGTGATCGGCGGTTCCGGCAGCGGCAAGACGCGGTTCTTCTGTAAGCCGTCGCTGCTGCAAGCTCATTCGTCCTATGTCTGCACTGATCCGAAAGGAACCTTGCTGCCGGAGATCGGCACTTTCCTGGAACGGAAGAAATACCGTATCAAGTGCCTCAACCTGATAAACTTCCGAAAATCCATGAGATACAACCCACTGGCCTACATTCGGTCAGAGAAGGATATCTTAAAACTGGTGAACGCCCTGATTATGAACACGAAGGGCGAAGGCGAAAAATCTTCGGAAGATTTCTGGGTCAAAGCGGAACGCCTCTATTATTCCGCACTGATCGGCTACATCTGGTACGAGGCCACGGAGGAAGAAAAGAACTTCATCACACTTCTGGACCTTATCAATGCCAGTGAAGCCAGAGAGGACGACGAAACCTATCAAAGCCCGGTGGACTTGCTCTTTTCTCAGTTGGAGGAACGGGAGCCGGACCACTTCGCCGTCAAGCAGTACCGCAAATTCAAGATGGCGGCGGGCAAAACCTTAAAATCCATCCTCATTTCCTGCGGTGCCCGGCTTGCTCCCTTCGATATCAAGGAGCTGCGGGACCTGATGGAATATGACGAACTGGAACTGGATACCCTGGGCGACCAAAAGACGGCGCTGTTTGTGATCCTGTCAGATACGGACAGCACTTTCAATTTCGTGGCCGCCCTCATGTATAGTCAGCTTTTCAATCTGCTCTGCGACAAGGCGGATGACTTCTACGGCGGGCGGCTGCCTGTCCATGTCCGTCTGATCCTGGACGAGTTTGCCAACATCGGCCAGATACCGAACTTCGATAAGCTGATTGCCACCATCCGAAGCCGTGAAATATCGGCTTCTATTATTTTGCAGTCGCAAAGCCAGCTCAAAGCGATCTATCGGGATAACGCCGATACGATTGTCGGCAACTGCGACACCATGCTGTTTTTAGGCGGTAAGGAGAAAACCACCCTGAAAGAAATCTCGGAGATATTGGGCAAGGAAACCATCGACAGCTTCAATACCTCAGAGAATCGGGGCAAGGAAATCTCCCACGGCTTAAATTATCAGAAATTAGGAAAGGAGCTGATGACGCAGGACGAAATCGCAACGATGGACGGCGGAATGTGTATCTTGCAGCTACGCGGTGTGCGCCCGTTTTTCTCCAAGAAGTACGACATCACCAAGCACCCGCGCTATAAGTACCTGTCCGACGCCGACAAGAAAAACACCTTTGATGTAGAACGCTACATTCGGGTGCAGCGGAAAAAGAAGAAACATCCCTCGGCGGTGATTGCGCCGGAGGAACCGTTTGACCTCTATGAGATTGAGTTGTCCGACGAGGACGCTGATTTTACCGCCGCAGAATAACGCGGCAAAAGGAGCTGTTTATGGAACTCTCGAATTATCAGGCATTTATGGAATGTATGCGCAAGTGGGAAAAGATTGGCTGCAACATCCTCTGCGGTCTTGCCCTTTGGGAGCAGATGCAGGATTGTGACAGGCGCGGTGTTCCCTATACAGACATTGACATTGAAGCGGTTTCGCAAGAGGTAGCCTACCGCCTTATGATGTCGCATGACAGGCTGTATGCACTCGCCCTGTACGAATGGACAGAGCAGCACTTCACACAGAACAGCGATACTTCCGATGCCGCAGCCGGAGAAAACGGCTGCGATTTTCCTACACACAACAATTCAACATGATTTTATGGAGGTACGAATATGGCATTTTTCAATAGCGCAGTTGGTGTTTTGCAGACCCTCGTGATCGCGCTCGGCGCAGGCCTTGGCATTTGGGGTGTGATTAACCTCTTGGAGGGCTATGGCTCGGACAACCCCGGTGCCAAAAGCCAGGGCATGAAACAGTTCATGGCTAATTAAAGGGAACAAAAAGAAAGGAAAAGCACAATCCAGACGGTATCAGCGGCAGGCTACAAGAATAAATTGTGATTTCACA
>OGPN01002053.1_pt1 | contig 12210 bp, 10 predicted proteins | sample 1552941 | NCBI WGS metagenome assembly OGPN01 (sample SAMEA2580220, study PRJEB22360) | human gut metagenome | biome: human gut; feature: human-associated habitat; material: faeces | place: Denmark | collected 2008/2010
TGAGAGGCCTCTGTCTTAACCACTTGACCAACGAGCCTAAAAAATGTTACTGTATTATTATAACAATAAAGTGACATTTTGCAAGTACTTTTTGCTATAATTTTGAAATTTTGAAATTTGAAAGGAAACCTATTGATAATGGATTGGATATACGGAAAAACATTGCTTATAACCGGTGCTTCTTCAGGGCTTGGACGTGCTATGACTGTCAGATTAATAAAGGAACACAACTGCAAAGTTATTGGCATTGGTCAGTCAGAACCTAAAATGAAAAGTTTAATTGATGAACTCAGCTATCAAAAAGATGCTTTCACGTATCAGCTTTTTGATGTTGGAGTAAAGAAAAATTGGGAAATATTCTCTGAAAAGATTTTGGCAAACAATATTAATATTGATATTTTAATTAATAATGCCGGTATCGCTCATATCGGCCTTTTATCAGATATGAGTTCGGAAGAATGGCATACTCTTATGGGAACAAATCTTGACGCTGTATTTTATATGTCAAAAGCTGTGATTCCTCATATGGTACACCGTCACAGTGGAAAAATCCTAAATGTCTCTTCTGTCTGGGGAGAAGTCGGTGCTTCCTGCGAAGCTGCTTATTCTGCCTCAAAAGGTGCCGTCAATTCTCTTACAAAGGCTCTGGCTAAAGAACTGGCCCCTTCACATATTTCCGTTAACGGAGTTAGTTTTGGTGTGATCGATACTGATATGAATCGCTGTTTTGATGAAGAAGAACGGGCTTCGCTTGCCGAAGAAATCCCTTACGGACGATTTGCCTCTCCGGAAGAAGCCGCCGCTTTCTGTTACCAGATTACCGAATCCCCAGAATATCTTACTGGGCAGATTATACGCTTTGACGGGGGATGGATTTGATTTTGAGCTGCCGCAAGTCAGGGAGCTGTGCTTTTGCTGAATTAATATAGTAAAGGAGAAGATTTGAGGGAGCGTGTCCCTATGGCATCTGTCATTCTCTTAACGAATTAAACAGTAAAAACTTGCAATAAAAAAAGAACTTTGCTATACTTAACAAATGAAATGCGGAGTAATCCGTCGAATCACAATCACGACAACATAGAATAAAACAGGAGGGCTATGATGAAAAAGCCAAGTCTTATAAAAAGATTTTTCTCTTTCCTTTTAAGATTATGTGTTGTTCTCGTTTTAATGGCAGCCATTGCAGTTGGCTCTTTTGAGGGAGTGACTTATTATCTGACCGGAAGCTTTACAAGCGTAAAGAAAGCGGTAAAAGAAGAGACAGATCAAAGCGGAACAGAAGATAGCACTGAAGCTACAACAGTTGATAATAAGAACATGGAGAATACGCTTGTATTTGTCCATGATGATATGAATAATAAAGATTATACGGCGCTGAATATGTATAATACAAAGACCGAAGCCATGGATGTTCTCTTACTTCCATGTAATGCGCAGGTATCTGTAAGCAGTACACTTCTTAAAGAAATCAGGAATACGATGACAGAAGCCGGAAGTTCTGTAAATATGGCAGATGTTGCCCGCGCTTTTGGTGATAAGAAGTATGAGATGTTTGCAAAGATTGTTGAAGACATCAGTGGAGCAAAGATTTCAGGATATGATGTAATCTCAAGCACAAACTTTAAGAAGCTTTTGAATGTGGCGGGCGGAGTGAGTTATCATTTTAACAATGCGATTTCTTACCGTGATACAGAGAATATTTTACAGACAATTGATGCAGGTGATGTTATTCTTGATGGAACGACAGCCTATGCATTATTTACTTATATGGATGGAACAGACGGAGAGGAGTCAAGTCGTTTAGAGAGAGTGAATACGTATCTGACAAGTTATATGGAGGCACTTCTTTCTAAGAATAGTACTTCTGCGATTGCGAAGAAGTATGATAGTCTTGTGACTGCAGAGGGCAAGAGTGGACTTACTTCTACAGAAGATATTTTAAAGAATCTTACTACAGATGCACTCACAATTCGTATTATGCAGGGTAGCGAGTCAAAAGGAATATTTACATTAGATTCTCAGAAGGTGAAGCTGCAGGTAGCAGGGCTTGCAAAGCAGGCCGAAGCCTATAGCCAGAGTAGTTCTTCTAAGAGTTCTACTGGTACAACGAGTACATCAGCAGCAACAGGAAGTACAGAAAGTTCTAAAAATTACTCTATTGAGATTTATAATGCAGCCTATGTTTCTGGACTGGCTGGACAGTGGGAGTCCTATTTAGAAAGCGAAGGTTACAGTATCAGCCTTGTAGATTCCTATCAGGAAGAGGGACCTCTTTCACAGACAAGAATTAATGTTACACAGGACGGAATGGGACAGGATCTTCTTACTTACTTCCCAGATGCAGAGATTAATGTTGTAGATTCTATTTCTACAGGTGGAGATATTCAGATTTATATCGGAACAGACAGTACCAATGTTCCGGCGGGAAGCGACAGTACCACAGATACAGAAGATGAGACAGTTACCGATTCTTCACTGGATGATGAATCTGATTCTACAGATTCTACAGATTCCACAGATGTGGGGGACGATGATGACACGACAACTTCTGGCGGATATGACTTTGGTTCTGACTCTGAGCAGTAAGGAATAGATGGCAACATGACGATTTAGAAGAGAAAAGAAAGGAACCTTAACATGAAAGATCGTTACCACAAAAAGGCAAATGTACTTGGTATAGATGTATCAGTGATGCGGGTGGACAAGGCGGTCAATGTATCAATGGAATTGATGCGTGGAAAGGGACTTCCTGTAATCTATTTTTTATCAGCCATCAGTTCGCTGTTATGTCAAAATAATGAGCAGTCAGCTGAGTATGTGAAGTCCTGTAATCTCATATTAGCAGGAGACCGCCATATTGAGATGGCAGTACATCACAGACAGGATAATGGACAGATACCAGAAGGAATTGGAGAATTTGCTGATAATTATTTAAAAAGGCTGTTTTCTAAGATAAACCGGGAAGGGCGAAGTATTTATATGGTCATGGAGCAGGAATCTTATTTAGAATCCATGGAAGAATATATGGGGGAGTCTTACCGGAATATCGAAGTACATGGCAATGTTATGAGAAAGGAGACGAAAGGAGAGGCAGACCGCATTGTGAATGAAATTAATGCGTGCATCCCGGATATCGTTTTTGTATGTATTCCAGCAGAGCGCCAGATGAAGTTTATGGAGAAGCATGCCGCTATGATGAATACACGTCTTTGTATTCTGATTGAGTCAGTTCAGCCGCTTATCCGTAAAGAGACGGAGGCGATTCCATCCTGGGTAGAGAAGCTTCATTTAGAAGGAATTTATTCCTGGTTTAAAAAGGAACAAAAGATTAAGAACACCATTGTTGGGTCTGTTTTCAAGAAAAAAGTTTTGAATGAGACTTCAGAAGAAGAATCTGAACAGAAACCAGAAGACAGTTCGGAAGAAAATATTTTGGACGTACAGGAAGAAAATGTTAATGCTTTAGAAAAAAGAAGACAATATTAGTAAAATAGAACAGCTATTTGTTAAAAAAGTAGCAAAATATAAAGAAAAAGAAGACATTTTTCACAAAAATAAAATTGAAAAGTGTCTTTTTTTAAAAATTGCTTTAACACATGTACAATATTAGGTGTGTTTTTTATTTTTTGTGCATCGAAAATGGTAAATATGTCTAATAGATAAAATATGCTTAACAATATAGCCGAAATACCGGCTCTATTTTCGTGAGTTTTCTTCTAGAATTATTTACAAAATTTAGGTATGATATATGAGGACAAAATGTTTGTAGCATGAACTTATTTTTAGGAGGTTATTTATGGCTAGTTTATCACTTAGACATCTTAGCAAAACATATGATAACGGGGTCAATGCAATCAGGGACTTTACCCTTGAAGTTGATGATAAAGAATTTATGATATTTGCCGGACCAGTAGGCTGCGGGATTTCTACAGTATTAAGAATGATTGCTGGTGTGGAGGATATTACAGATGGGGAGCTGCTCGTTGACGGGGAGCGCATGAATGAAGTTCCATCCATCGACAGAAATATGGCTATGATTTTCAAGAACGGAAAGTTATATCCACAGATGAACATTTATGATAATCTTGCATTCGGTCTTAAATTAAAGGAATTACCAAAGGGAGAGATTGATGCGAGAATCGCAGAGGTTACAGAAGTTTTAAAAATTGGACATCTTCTTGATAAGATGACCGAAGATTTAGATGAGCAGGAAAGAGCATTAGTAGTTCTTGGACGTGCTATGGTTAAAAAGCCAAAGGTATTTCTGTTAGATGAACCATTTTCCAGTCTTAGCAAAGATGTGAAGAGACATATGCAGAAGCTTGTAAGAAAGCTTTATGACCAGATGCATATCACAGTAATTTATGTAACACATAATCGTGAGGATATCCAGAATACAGATGCACGCATCGCTGTGATGAATGATGGAAGTATTCAGCAGATTGGCACGATAGGAGAGCTTTATGACAATCCGGCAACGCCGTATGTTTCTGAATTTCTTGGAGTGGCAGCCCAGGCAGTATGCTAGAGCATTTTTCAAACACGCTCTAGAGTGTGTTTGAGTAATGATTTGGAATAGATTTACAGGTGTACATAAATTTTTGTAGCTTTTCCACATGAATTGATATAAAAAATAATAACTTTTCACAAGAGGAAATATATTTTTTGCATATTTCCTCTTTTTTTTTTGTTACTTTTGTATTAAAATAAAGAAAGATTGTTGCGTGCGATAGCAAAATGCGATGAGAGGGAAAGACAGGAGTGATACGATGATTTCAAATCAGATTTTACAGGACACCATTGACGGCATTAAGGCGATTACGAGAATTGACTTATGTGTCATGGATACGGAAGGTAAACCGCTTGCCTCCACATTAGATGCAGTCGAAGAATATAAGGAAGCGGTACTGGTATTTGCAGAATCTCTGGCAGAGAGTCAGGCATTGCAGGGATATCAGTTTTTTAAAGTATTTGATGAGAACCAGTTAGAGTATATTATTCTCGTTAAGGGTGAGACAGATGACGTATATATGGTTGGAAAGATGGCTGCTTTCCAGGTACAGAATCTTTTAATTGCCTATAAAGAGCGCTTTGACAAAGATAACTTTATTAAAAACCTGCTCTTAGATAACTTACTTTTGGTTGATATTTATAACCGGGCGAAAAAGCTCCATATTGAAACGGAAGTAAGAAGATGTGTATTTATTGTCGAGACAAAGAATGACAGAGATAATAATGCATTTGAGACAGTTCGTAATATTTTTTCTGCGAAAACGAGAGATTTTATTACTGCGGTAGACGAGAAGAACATTATTCTTGTTAAGGAAGTGAAGAATGGAGAGGGATACGATGAACTGACTAAGACAGCACAGGTTATCGTTGATATGCTTAACACAGAAGCGATGACAAAGGTTCATGTTGCCTTTGGTACTATTGTGAATGAGATCAAGGAGGTATCCCGTTCTTATAAAGAAGCGAAGATGGCGATGGATGTTGGAAAGATTTTCTATCCAGATAAGAATGTGATTGCATACAGCCGACTTGGTATTGGCCGTCTGATTTATCAGCTTCCATTACCACTTTGTAAGATGTTCATCAAAGAGATTTTTGACGGACGTTCTCCAGATGAATTTGATGAAGAGACCTTACAGACAATTAATAAGTTCTTTGAGAATAACCTGAATGTGTCAGAGACTTCCAGACAGCTCTACATTCACCGAAATACTTTAGTATATCGTCTGGATAAGCTTCAGAAGAGTACAGGGCTTGATCTTAGAGTATTTGAAGATGCGATTACTTTTAAGATTGCACTGATGGTAGTAAAATACATGAAGTACATGGAAAGTATCGAATATTAATAAGAACGCCTTCTGTCGGAGAAGATATACACCGTCAGAAGGCGTTTTTGATTTTTCAAACATGCTCTAGAGCGTGTTTGAAAAATCATTCCAGCAATCTGCACACCCCAATTTACGGTATATTTTGCCTTCATTCGGTTGCCGTAGCCCGCTACGCCGCCCTCATTCAGGCGAAATCTCCCGCAAATTGTGATGTACATCTTGCAGAAAGCATTTCTCAAACACGCTCTGGCAAGAAGTAATATTGTTCTTTAAACGAAACGAGGAGTCAGTAATGCAGACACATTTTCATAGGAAGAGAGAAAGGAAGACAGAATGGATTTTAAGGAAAAAGAAATGAATCTTGAGTTAAAGGAACAGGATTCAGAACATAATAAAAAAAAGAAAGAGGAAGGCAGCCCAAAAAGAAAAAAAGGCTGCTTTAAACGTGTTTTAAGTGTGCTTGTTCTTGTCGTTATCATCGGTTTCAGTTTCCTTGCAGGAAGACAAAGTGTTATGACTTCAAATGCTTATGGAACCGGCCTTAATAATGGGAAGATTTTGCGCAAACTAAGTATGTTAGAAGCTTTTGCGGGTAACTATTATCTCAACAAAATAGATGCTGAGAATGTGGAGAACAATATTTATAAGGGGTTTGCTAAGGGCTTGCAAGACCCCTATGCAGAATATTATACCCCATCAGAATATCAGCAATTGTCGGAAGAAGATGCGGGAAAATATAATGGAATTGGAATTTCTATTGCAAAAGACACAGATACGAATTATCCAGAGGTCGTTTCTGTATTTAAAGATCAGCCGGCATATAAAGCAGGGATTAAGAATGGAGATCTCATTACGGCAATTGATCAAAAAAGTACTGCCGATATGGAACTACAGGATGTTGTTTCTGCCATTAGAAGCGAAGATAATGATAAAGTCGTTTTGACTATTTACAGAGATAAAAAAACAAAAGATTATACAGTAGAAAAAACTTCTGTAGAATTAGATAGTGTTACTTATAAAATGCGGAAGAATAAGATAGGATATATTGCAGTAAGCCAGTTCCATGAAAATACAGACGAACAGTTTGATAAGGCAGTAACAGACCTTGAAAGCCAGGGAATGAAGAGTCTGATTATTGATTTAAGAGATGATGGAGGCGGACTGTTAACTACCTGTACCAATATGCTGTCCCGTCTGGTTGCAAAGGATAAAATGCTTGTTTATACAAAAGATAAAAAGGGGAAAAAAGAAGAGTTCAAGAGTGATTCGGGTAAAACAGTAGATGTACCGATGGTTGTATTGGTAAACGGAAATACAGCGAGCGCTTCTGAGATTATGACAGGATGCTTAAAAGATTACAAAAAAGCAACGGTTGTAGGTACAACAACTTATGGAAAGGGAATTGTACAAACTATTCTGCCTCTTACAGATGGTTCAGCCTTTAAGTTTACCATTGCCAAATATTACACACCAAAAGGTACAGATATTCATGAAAAAGGAATCAAGCCGGATGTGGAAGTGAAAATGAGCGATAAGCAGTGGAAAAAAGCCCAGACAGATGAGAAGGCAGATAAACAGTTGAAGAAGGCGATAGAGATTTTGAAAAAATAAGAATGGGATTTTCTTGATAGAGCGTGTTTGAAAAATTATTCCTGCAGCCGGCATGCCCCAATTTACAGTATATTTTGCCTTCATTCAGTTGACGTAGCCCGATACGCACCATCATTCAGGCGAAATCTCTAACAAATTGTGGTACACATCTCGCAGAAAGTATTTTTCAAACACGCTTTAGATTATTATACTATATAACTGCTTTTTCCTTTAAAAACTTCACCAGATATTCATCAAAAGCATACTCTAACGACTTATCGAGAGAGAAATTTTTATAGGAAATTCCAGTTGTGATAAGAAGATTTTTCGGGTCATATAAGATATTTACGTAGATTCCCTCAATATCTTCTTCGCGGAAGGAACTGTTATTATGTGCAATCAAATAGGAAATGGATTGCTTTGAAAGTCCGAGAACGATTTTGCAGGAGAGAGGGAGCCGTTTTCCTTTAATAATATCAAAAATGCGGTGGCGGATTTCTTTCCAATAGCAGAATTCACGATTCAGTGTCTGTTCTACGCTGGTATCATAAAAACCTTCGTTAATACGACCCTGAATCTGATAACTTACCCCCATTTTGATAGAGGCTTCGATAAAGTAAAAGTGGTCGAATGTATCTTTGGATAAAAGATGAGACATAAAGTCTTTAATATCGGAAATTTGTATTGATAACATGAATAACTCCTCCATAAGTTTAGCTATTAAGACAAAATCTTATGATTGATGATAACATGAATTATTTTTTTTGAAAAGGAGATTGAGAATGAATGTTTTAACAGAATGTTTAGCACAGGGAACTTCCCCGGTGGGAGTCGTTTCTTTTGCTAAGGAATATTTAAAACAACAGGGATTTGAAGAGTTATATTACAATAAAATGATTTCACCAAAAGAAAATAGCAAATATTATATCGCCCCATTTCCAGATGTATTATTTGCCTTTACAACAGGTGCTGGAAAAGAAATGATTCAGTCTTTGCGTATGGCATTTGCACATGTGGATCAGCCTTGTTTTAAGGTGAAGGGAAAACCAGATTTTAAGAGCATGGGGTGTGCGATGCTTAATGTAGAAGTTTACGGCGGAATGATGGATCATACCTGGTTTGACCGTCCACTTGGACTGGCGGGAACTATTGTGCTAAAAGGAGAGGATGTATTTAATCCGATAGAGGTAACGTATGATAGTAAGAGACCGGTTGCGTTGATTCCGGGACTTGCGATTCATATGCAAAGAGAGGCAAATAATGGCTGGAAGATTGACCGGCAAAAAGAGTTAATGCCGCTTATGGGGCTTGCCAATGGCCGGTGGACAGAAGATGCTTTTCTTCATTTTCTGGCAGAAGAACTTTCTGTGGATGAGAGTGAAATTTTAAGTTATGATCTTAATTTATACAACTATGATCAGCCACAGCTTTGTGGGGTGAAAGAAGAAATTTTATGTAGTCCGCGAATTGATAATCTGGCCTCTGTCAGTGCGTTGTTAGAGTCTCTTACAGATGGAGAGAGGGAAAGTGGTATTAATCTTATTGGGCTTTTTAATCATGAGGAAGTTGGAAGTTTTACAAAGTCAGGAGCAGATTCTGCCTTACTTCCGGGAATTCTTGAACGTATTCTTTCAGGAATGGGCTGTTCAAAAGAACAGATAGATATTTCACTTGCACAGAGCTATTATCTTTCTGTTGACGGCGCACATGCCGCACATCCGAATTATACAGACCGTTGTGATATGACAACGAGAGCATATATGGGGCAGGGAGTTACTGTGAAGGTGAGCGGTACACAGAAATATGCTTCTGACTGCAAAATGTATGCGATTTTAAAAGGATTATCTGAAAAGTATGATATATTACTACAGGAGATTAATGACAGAAACACGATTCGCGGAGGCACAACATTAGGCCCGATGATTGGTTCACATCTGCCGATGGCAGGCTGTGATCTGGGCATACCGATGCTTGCGATGCATTCAGCCAGAGAGACGATGGCTATGGCGGATTATGTTAGTTTGTGTCAGTTAGTGACCGCATTTTTTGCAGAGTAAATTCTGGCAGCGATGTGACACATCATTTTTTTAATACGCTATGGAATCTTTTTCAAGTATACTAAGGCAAAATAGTCTATTTTTCCATTTCCCCGCATATACTAAATTAGTATTGGGGAGGGATTTTCATGGAAAAACAAAATATATATCAGGATATTTCAGCCAGAACAGGCGGAGAGATTTATCTTGGCGTTGTTGGGCCTGTCCGAAGTGGCAAATCAACATTTATTAAACGTTTTATGGAACTTCTTGTACTTCCTGAAATAAAAGATGAGAATGAACGCAAGAGAACGATGGATGAACTTCCGCAAAGTGGAACAGGGAAAATGGTTATGACAACCGAGCCGAAGTTTATTCCAAAAGAAGCGGCAGAACTTCCGATGGAAGATATGAAAATAAAAATACGTCTGATTGACTGTGTTGGCTTTATGATTCCCGGTGCGGGCGGTAATTTGGAAAACGGACAGGAACGTCTTGTAAAAACGCCGTGGTTTGATTATGAGGTTCCATTTACGAAAGCAGCAGAATTTGGAACAAGAAAGGTAATCAGAGATCATTCTACGATAGGGATTTTAGTGACAGCAGATGGGTCGTTTGGAGAAATTCCGCGAGATTCTTATGTAGAAGCAGAAAAGAAAACAGTTGCAGAATTAAATGAAATCGGAAAGCCCTTTTTGGTTCTGGTAAATAGTGAACGGCCATATTCAAAGGCAACACAGGCATTAACAGAAAAGCTTTCTAAAGAATATAATACCAGTGTAATGGCGGTGAATTGTGACCAGCTCAGGCAGGAGGATATTTTAGAAATCTTAAAAAATGTACTGCTTGAATTTCCATTATCTTCTGTTGGATTTTATTTGCCGAAATGGGTGGAAACATTAAGAGATGATCATTGGATGAAGAAGTCGGTCTTAGATCTTGTAAAAGAATTTATGACGGATAAAAATAAGATGAAAGATCTGTATCAGAAAGTATTTCCATCGAATGATTATATAGAGTCCGGGAAAATAGAAAAAATTCATATGGATACAGGAAAAGTGGATGTTAAGATTCAGATAAGGGATTCGTACTATTATGATATTTTGTCGGATCTTACAGGACTGCCAATTAAGAGTGAATATCATCTTATTCGCCTGATGAAAGAATTATCGGCAAAAAAGAAAGAATTTGAAGAAGTGTCGCAGGCGTTAAAGGATGCCCGAGAACGAGGATATGGCGTTATGAAACCGGTACTTTCAGAAATTACACTTTCTGAACCGGAAGTAGTAAAACATGGAAACAAATATGGCGTAAAAATTCGTGCTGAGGCACCGTCCATTCATTTGATTCGAGCCAATCTTACAACAGAAGTGGCCCCGATTGTAGGGACACAGCTTCAGGCAGAAGATCTTATTACATACATAAAAGAACAGGCGGGCGAAGAACCAAAAGAAATATGGAATGTCAATATTTTTGGAAAAACATTAGAACAGCTTGTCGATGATGGCATATCTGGCAAAGTTACAAAAATTAACGATGACAGCCAGGAAAAACTTCAAAACGCCATGGAAAAGATCGTAAACGAAAGCAGTGGCGGATTGATTTGTATTATTATATAATATAGCAAGAAAGTGAAAAGCACAAATTGTAAAACACATCTTGCAGAAAGCATTTTTCAAACATGTTCTTAACCTAAGTCATTTTTACTTGCACAAAATGGAAAAAAATGGTATAATAATTTGGGGGTGATTATATGGAGATACAGCTTTGGAGAGAACTGCTTGACCCATACCAGCTTGCGGTTGATGAGCTAACCGTAAAGTTTCATCATATTATAGAAGAACATCGGAATCAGGGTTTATATTCACCGATTGAGTCCGTGGACGGACGAGTGAAAAGTATTGTCAGTATTTTAGATAAGATGCAGCGTAAGAATGTATCAATGAATGATATTGAGAAGAAGATAGAAGATCTGGCGGGAATCCGTATTATCTGTCAGTTTGTAGAGGACATAGACAGAGTGGTGAATCTTATAAAGAACCGGACAGATATGAAGGTAAAGTGTGAGAAGGACTATGTAAGCCACATGAAGACGAGCGGCTACCGTAGTTATCACATGATCATTTTATATACGGTGAATACGATTCATGGACCAAAGGAGCTGAGTGCGGAGATTCAGATTCGCACGATGGCGATGAATTTCTGGGCGACGATAGAACATTCTTTACAGTATAAGTATAAGGAGAACATTCCAGAGTATATTCAGCAGAAGCTTCTTGATGCATCGGAGGCCATTATCGAAGTGGACCATGAGATGTCAGATGTAAGAGATGAGATTATGGATGCGCAGAATTCTCACAGAAAGAAGGAGACCTTAGTCAAGGATATTTTGAATAATATCCAGAACTTATATAAAGTGGCGAATCAGAGAGAAGTAACGAAGATTCAGGATGAGTTTTATAAGGTGTATGTGCTTGATGATATGTTACAGTTAAAACACTTTGCAAGACAGCTAGATATTATTTCAGAAGGATATCGTGCACAGAGTCTGTAGGGTGAGAGTGAAGTGTATATGGTGCAGATAATAGCCATATAGAACATAGACAGTGAGATAGAACCACAGATAGATACAGGAGGAATGGATGAATTTACCAGAAGATTATCAGAACAAGATGCAAAAGATGCTTGGCGGAGATGAGTATTTGCAGTATCTGGATAGTTTTAATTATAGTTATGGACAGACG
>OGPN01002067.1_pt1 | contig 12146 bp, 9 predicted proteins | sample 1552941 | NCBI WGS metagenome assembly OGPN01 (sample SAMEA2580220, study PRJEB22360) | human gut metagenome | biome: human gut; feature: human-associated habitat; material: faeces | place: Denmark | collected 2008/2010
GCTCGTCCTGCCATAGTTGTATACATCCAATGAAGCAAACGATCTTGCCCATTCTCTTCTTCGTAAATATTCCCATCTCTATCGGCATATCTCATCTACGATTCTCCTATCATCTTACAGTAAGAACATCTTTACTGCGATCAATGCTCCAATAACTACAAATGCAAGCATACATTTCTTGTCTGGTTTAAAGACTTTAAAATCAAATACAAATAAGAAAGCGATCACTGCTAACATTGCAACATATATGTATGGAAATTCTTCTGGAAAGAATCTTCGAAGCTGATATACGATCGGAATGATCAGTGCAACCGATGTAATTGGCAGTCCCTGATAATGTTTTCTTCTGGAACTGCTGTGTGCCTGACGCTGTTCTTCTGTAACATTAAAATATGCCAGACGAATAACTCCGCCTAAAACATAACACATATAAATGATCCTTGCATACCATTGGTCCATTCCAAGGCAGTAACCGATCACAACCGGATACACTCCAAAACAGACAAGATCACATAAAGAATCAATCTCGATTCCAAACTTCTTGGCGTCTTCGCTTCTCTTGATCATCTTTGCGATCGTTCCATCATACATATCTGTTAATCCTGAGATCATCAAACATAAAATTGCGATCTTAAAGTTTCCATTGAATGCCTGTGACATTCCAAATACTGCACTGACAACTCCTAAATATGTCAGTATTACAGATGCATTATAAAATCCTATCATACCTTTTTCCCTCTATTCTTTACGCTTTATCGTAACATGTGCGACTCCTGTCATCACTGCACTGATCAATACCAGTGCATAATAACTGATTCCTCGGCTTAACAGCATTGCCGGATATAATAATCCGCCAACAAAAATCTTCTTAAAGATATTTAAAAATAAGCCTTCACTGATTCCCATTCCGCCTGGCAACGGAAGCATATCCACAGAAATTGAAATAACACTCTGTAAAGCAACTACATCAATAAATCCTAATGCAGAAAGTCCCATTGCTCTGTATACAAGATATGTAATTGAAAAATGAATCAGTCTCTGAATCAATGTGACAACGAACATCCGAAAAATAAAAATCCGATGTCCTTGAATGATTGCTGCTGCTTTATGATACTCGATCATAGAATTCTGAAGTTTTTCAAGACGTTCTTCTTTTTTCTTTAAAATATGGAACTTTTCTAATTTCTGAAACAGCCACAGCACGATTTTGGATGCTAACGTTGGCTCAAATACAAGAATCAGCATGAACGCAACACAAAACACATTCAATGCCATTCCAAGGTAAAAGAAGAATGCTGCCTTCCCAATATATTCTGCCACAAGAAAATGACGGAATAAAAAGATCAGTGCTCCTAAAAATACCAGAACAAATTTATATAAAATGGTAACGATCATCAAAATGACGGTTCCCACGGATATGTCAACTTTATCGCGGTTCATGTAGTAAAGCTGCATTGGCTGTCCGCCAGTTGCAGACGGTGTAATACAACTGAAAAAGAAACCTACAAACGAATATTTGACGCAATTTCTCTTCGGCACATCATTGTAATGAAGCAGCCGTAGCATGCGATAAATAATATACGACTCGCAGCACACAAACACAACGATCATAACCAATCCCGCAATATAATATGCAGGTTTTACTGATTTTAGAACTTCCGCCAGCTCAGAAAGTTCCTTTCCTTTCAATACGGCATATGCAGTCAATCCAAATAATGCAAAGAAAAAGACTGTATTACCGATGACTTTTTTCTTATTCTTCATCTTTCCTACCCTTTGATCTCCGATAATTTTCCTTTGTATTTCACAGATTTTCTCTCTAAACCAACTCGTTGGTTGACCTTCTCAAACACCTTCCAGAGTCCTTGATACAAATTGGTCTTTCTTCCGATCAGATAACAAACTTCACTTAAAATGATCCCGCCAAACACATCTATGATATAATGCTGCTTGGTTACCTGCGTGGAAATACAGACTAAAATTGCAAAAACAAGTGAAAATCTCTGATACCACACTGGAATCTTCTTCTGATGCCTGATCCCAATATAACAAAACCAGCTTACCAGACAGTGAATCGATGGAAATAAGTTTGCCGATTGATCGATCGAATACACAAATCGTAATGCCTGATCCCAAAATCCTGTTCCTGTGATCTCTGGTCTTACCAGTGTTGTTGGCAAAAAGACAAAGAAAATCCCACATACGATCCTTGACAGATAATCTGCTGTCAAAAATCTATACATATGTTCTCTACTGATTCTCGCAGTCATAATGTAGTTCACAACCCAAAACACATAACATATCAAATAAATACTTGTAAATTCTGGGATCACCGGTACCATCCGGTCAAATGCTGTTGTAAAATCATGATGATATAATCCTTTACAAAGCACCATTGTTCCACTGTAAACCAACGTATTCAGTACTAACGCTGTAATCAGCGGAATGATAGAATACTTCGGAATCCATCTCAGAACATAATCTTTTTTCTGATTCATATGTCTGCTCCTTCCAATGATCTATCCTCTTTCTTTTCTCTCTTATGGTTCTTCCATATATCAAAGAATCATGTCAATTCTGACATGATTCTTGTACTATTATATCTTTTCTCTTTTTAAAAGTAAAGGAAAGCGGTCATATTTAATAGTTTTGTAAGATTTACTCTGCTTTCTTTTTTCTTCTATTGAAGAGTCCATAAATACATGGAACCACTAATAATGTTAGTAAAGTTCCATAAATCAAACCACCGATCGTAACGATCGCCATCGGCTGCATCATCTCGGCACCTTGCCCTAAACCAATCGCCATTGTAGATAATCCAAGGATCGTTGTAAGGGCTGTCATCAAGATCGGGCGTACACGCATCGTACCTGCTGTCAGGATTGCTTCTTCAAATTCGTATCCCGATTCTCTTAACTGATTGATCGTATCTACCAGCACGATACCATTATTTACAATGATACCTGCAAGCATAACAAATCCGATCATTGCGATCGCACTTAAGTCTTTTCCAGTGATCAGCAGTCCTAAGAATCCTCCTGTAAATGCCATTGGAATCGTAAATAAAATGATAAATGGCGATTTCAGTGACTGGAACTGTGCTACCATGATCAAATACATAAATGCTACTGCCAGCAATAACATCAGGCCAATCTGTCCTGTTGTTTCCTGAATGGATTCCATCTCACCTTTCATTGTAATACTGTATCCTTTTGGTGCATTGTATTTCTTAATCTTCTTTTGTACAGTGCTGCTGACTTTTCCTACATTGTAGCCATCTTTGATCTCTGATGTTACACTCAATGTTCTTTCCTGCTGGTTTCTATTAATAGAAGATAAACTGTCACTATTTCTGAAGTTCGCTACCTGATCCAATGTAACTTCTTTTTCTTTTCCACTTACTGTTCCTGTAAGTTTCACTTTCTTAAGATCATCTCTTGTCAGTGTATTCTTTGCACTATTTCCAACATTGACACTATACTCTTTTTCATTGATCGTGATCGTTGTTGCTTCACTGGCATCTTTTAATTTCTCACTTAACTGTTGATAGATCGTTGCAACTGTTAAACCATTTTTTACTGCCTTTTTCTTGTCTACCACAACATGAAGATCTGGTGTTGTCTCTTCACTTCCATTCGAGATGTTCTGTGTTCCTTTCGTATCCTCTACAATCTGGGCAATATCTTTTCCAATAGACCTTAGTTTATTTAAATCATTTCCTTTGATCTGTACGGAAATACCGCTTCCACCAAGTGCACGCATATCCATACTGGATTCCTGCACTTCAACCTCACAATCAAATTTCTTTGTTTTCTTTAGGATTTCTTTCTTGATCTCTTTGTTTGTATGTTTCTTCTTTTCTTTTAATAAAACATACATACTGGATTGGTCTTCATTTGAAGATCCTCCTGATGTCATTGAAGAGATTCCGGAAGAGCCAGAGGATATCATTCCTGCTACACTATCAACATCTTTGATCTCTTTTACTTTCTTCATTACTGTATCTGTCATTGATGCTGTTTCTTCCATTGAAGATCCCTGTGGCATTTTGATCGTCATCGTCATCTGTGTGCTGTCCATGCTTGGCATTAAAGAACTTCCAATATTCATTGCTCCAAAAATACTTCCCGCGAATAGTGCGAGTGTTACAGCTACTACAATAATCTTACGATTTAACAACCTTGTCATAACTTTACGGTATAATATCTGCAGTTTATTGATCACTTTACTATCTTTTTGTGTGACTTTGTTGAGTACTCCAGCTGACATCATTGGCACAAATGTCACCGCTACGATCAGGCTGGCTACCAGAGAGTAACCGATGGTTAGTCCCATATCCACAAAGAGTTGTTTTGTAAGCCCTGTCGTGAATACGATCGGCAGGAATACAGAAATTGTTGTTAGTGTCGAAGATGTAATCGCTCCTGCAACCCCTCTTGCTCCTGTGATCGCTGCTTCTTTAACTGGAACTCCTTCTTTTCTTAATCGATAGATATTCTCAATAACTACGATCGAGTTGTCCACAAGCATTCCCACTCCAAGTGCGAGTCCCGACAAGGAGATTACATTTAGCGTAATTCCTGTAAAGTACATCAACACCACCGCAAAAATGACACTTAATGGAATGGAGCATGCAATAACGATCGTCGGTCTGACGTCTTTCAAAAATAATAATAGGATAAAGACTGCAAGGATTGCTCCCATTAACAGATTCTGGATGACAGAACCTGTCACCATGTCAATGTATACACCCTGATCCATAATATTAACATAATGGAATCCTTTATTTTCTTTGGTAAGTGTCTTCATCTTCGCTGCAACTTTGTCTGCTACATCAGCTGTAGAATAATTATTCTGTTTCTGGACTGTTAATACAACACCGTTATTTCCATTCACACGACAATATGTATCTGCTGAGTTATCTACAATCGCTACGTCTGCTACATCACAAAGTTTGACCGGTGGGATTCCTTTGATTCCAAGATCTAATAATTCCATATTGGCAAGATCTTTTTGATTCGTCACCTTATCTCCAACACGTACCAGATACTGTGTATTCCCTTCACTGATATATCCTGCCGGCATCTCAAAGTTCTGTGCTGTTAACAGTGCTTTGACATTCGCAACTGTCAGCTTATTCTTAATATTTGCAGCTTCTTTTGCCTGCTCTTTACTGGAATCAAGTTGCTGCTGGCTGGAATTCAACTGTGCTTCTCCCTGTGCCAGTTTGATCTCCCCATCATTCATCTTCTGGGTTGCCGTTGCTGATTGTACATTAAACTGTGTCAGTTTAGAATTGATCGTTTTCTTTCCTTTTTTGATCTGTTTTAATGCATTGTTTAATGTTTTTAAATTCTTATCCAATGCTTTGATCGAACTTTTTGCTGTTGTCTCCTGCTTTTTCAGTTCTTCGATCTGAGCCGCAAGCTGCATCTTTGTTGCTGCATCCGGAACTTGTTTTGCCTGTTCTTCCATCTTGGCGATCTGTGTTTTTAATGTCTTGAGGGATGTCTGCAACGATTGTTTCTGCACCTTCAAATTCGTGATTGAACTCGTTACCTGCACCTCTTTCTGAGCAAGACTTAACTGTCCATCCGTAAGTGCAGTCTGAGCTTTCGCAAGCTGAGTATTAGCCTTTGTTCTCTGTGCATCTAATGTGTTCTTTCCAGATTCCATCTGGGCTCTTGCCTGATCAATCTTATTTTGAGCTTCATCAAACTGACCATTCAATGCCTTCTCGATCTTCTCATTTAATTTATTGATCTTCTTCTCGCTGATGATCGCATTGATCTGTTCTGTTACAAGTCCTGTACTACTTACAGATGCGACTCCATCAACAGCTTCTAAAGATGGTGCAATCTTATCATTGATCAACTCTGATAATTCCGTATTACTTAACTTATCAGAATCCATAGCTGTTACCATAACCGGCATCATATCTGGATTTAATTTCATGATCGTTGGATTGCCTACTTCGTCTGGCCAGTAGCCTTTGATCATGTCAAGCTTCTCTCTCATATCAAGAGATACTGCATTCATATCCGTGTCACCTTCAAATTCCAAAATGACCATTGACATATTCTCACTGGAAATTGAATTAACTTCTTTGATATTTGAAATCGTTGCCATTGATTGTTCCACTGGTTTTGTAACTGTCGTTTCCACAGTCTCCGGAGATGCTCCCTGATATGTCGTCATAACGATTGCATATGGCAGTTCCATACTTGGAAGCAAGTCTGTTGTCATCTTTGTAAATGACACGATTCCTAAAATGATAACTAGTACAACCGCTACAATGACTGTATACGGTTTCTTTACGCTGAATTTTGAGATCATTTTCTTACCTTTCTCATATTTCTTTTCTTATTCCTTATTTGTCTCTTTTGATTACTATTTTGATAACCAAAGTAATTTAATGATATTCCTGTTTCTTAAAGAAGTCAATCACTTTTATTGATAATTGTCAATTAATGTATCGGATTGTGAACTTTTTTTCACACAACAAAAAGAAACCAGAATACATCTTCTTATGTACTCTGGCTTCTGTATATTCTTGATTTCTTATTCTACACTGTAGTTTGGTGCTTCTTTTGTGATATGGATGTCATGTGGATGACTTTCTTTTAAGGATGCAGCAGAAATCTTAACAAATTCTCCTGTCTCCTGTAATGTCTTGATATCTTTTGCTCCACAATATCCCATTCCAGAACGAAGACCACCCATCATCTGGAAGATTGTGTCTTCAACAGTTCCTTTATATGCAACACGTCCTTCGACACCTTCTGGAACTAACTTCTTAGCGTTTGTCTGGAAGTAACGGTCTTTACTACCATTCTCCATAGCTGCTAAGGATCCCATTCCACGATATACTTTATATTTTCTTCCCTGATAAAGCTCGAATGTTCCCGGGCTCTCATCGCATCCTGCGAACATGCTTCCCATCATGCAGACATTGGCACCTGCTGCGATGGCCTTGGTGATATCTCCGGAATATTTGATACCGCCGTCTGCAATGATCGGGATTCCGTAGCTGTTAGCCACTTCATAACAATCCATAACTGCAGTAACCTGCGGAACACCAATACCTGCAACAACACGTGTTGTACAGATAGATCCCGGTCCGATACCAACTTTAACTGCATCTACTCCAGCCTCGATCAGAGCCTTGGTAGCTTCGCCTGTTGCAACATTACCTGCGATTACCTGAAGCTCCGGATATGTTGCCTTGATCTCGCGGACTGCTTTTAAAATGTTTTCTGAATGACCATGTGCAGAATCAATTACGATCACATCTACATTAGCCTTCACAAGCGCATCAACACGTGCAAGCACATTTGCTGTGATGCCAACCGCAGCACCACAGAGAAGTCTTCCCTGTGCATCCTTGGCTGCAAGCGGATACTTGATCTGTTTCTCGATATCCTTGATGGTAATGAGTCCTTTTAAATTAAAGTCATCATCTACAATGGGTAATTTCTCCTTACGGGATTTCGCAAGGATCTTCTTGGCATCCTCAAGTGTGATTCCTTCCTTAGCTGTGATCAGTCCTTCTGAAGTCATGCACTCCTTGATCTTTCTGCTGAAATCTGTCTCAAATTTAAGATCACGGTTTGTGATAATACCTACCAGTTTTCTGCCTTCTGTGATCGGAACACCGGAAATACGGTATTTCGCCATCAGATCATTGGCATCCTTCAGTGTATGCTCTGCTGAAAGATAAAATGGATCGGTGATAACACCGTTCTCAGAACGTTTAACTTTGTCAACCTCTTCTGCCTGTGCCTCAATGGACATATTCTTGTGAATGATACCGATACCACCCTGTCTGGCCATAGCAATTGCCATTCTGTGCTCTGTAACTGTGTCCATTCCCGCACTCATCATGGGGATATTCAGCTTTACTTTCTTGGTTAAATACGTTGAAACATCAACCTGATTCGGAATTACTTTAGAATAAGCCGGAACCAGCAGGACATCATCAAACGTAATGCCTTCACCAATAATAGTACCCATTGCATTTCCTCCCTTTGTGTAAGATATTTTAAATTTGTGAACTAGTGTAACAAAAAACAAGATTCATGTCAATCCAAAAAAACTTTACTCGGTGCAGAATTTTTCATGGTATTGGCAAGTTCATCATCCAGCTCCAGGATCACCTTGCAGGTTTCTCCGCTGTCTCTTACGATCATGGCATAGCGCTTATGATCCTCAATACCTGAAGAAAAGTCTATGGTTTTCATCTTCTGATTTCCGTTGTAATAATCCATTCTGTGGGATTTCAGAGGTGCCACAAGATCAGCCTCCGCAAGCTGAAGTGATTTTACTCTTTTCCTCTTTGACTTGGACATGATCATATCAATATCCAGTTCCCCGTTAACAAACAGATATTCATATTCCAGGTCTGTTTTCGGAATTACAAAATAGCATGCAACACCAAGAGCGATAGCCGGAACCAGAAGAAGTGCATTCAGCACCAGACCTCCCAGAACCATGATCACGGTCAGTGCAATAAGACCGTATTTTATAGCAAGATCCTTCCCTGTCTGTTTCTTCTTTACCAGAAGTTCTGAATATAAGTCACTCATTTGCTTCTTCCTTTCGTAATTTACTGATTTCTTTTGATTATAACACAAAAAGAGAGCCGCGTCCATGACGCAGGCCCTCTCATTTTGTAAATTATTTACCTGCCTGCTTGAAATTACATCATTCCCATTCCCGGGTTTGGTGCCGGAGCAGGAGTATCCTCTTTGATCGTAGAAACTACAGCCTCTGTTGTAAGAAGTGTAGATGCAACACTTGTTGCGTTCTGAAGTGCACTTCTTGTAACCTTTGCAGGATCAAGGATTCCTTCGTCTACCATGTTTACATATTTCTCGTTCAGAGCATCAAAACCAACACCTGGCTCAGACTCTCTTACTTTGTTGATGATAACTGCACCTTCAAGGCCTGCATTAGCTGCAATACGGAACAGCGGAGCTTCCAGTGCTTTCAGGATGATGTTTGCACCAGTCTTCTCATCTCCCTCAAGATCTGCTGCAAGTTTTGCGACCTCTTTGGAAGCGTGGATATATGCAGAACCACCTCCTGCAATGATTCCTTCTTCAACAGCTGCTCTGGTAGCTGCAAGAGCATCTTCCATACGAAGTTTTGCTTCTTTCATCTCAGTCTCAGTAGCTGCACCAACACGAACCACTGCTACGCCGCCAGCAAGCTTTGCAAGTCTTTCCTGAAGCTTCTCTCTGTCGAAATCAGATTTTGTCTCCTCAATCTGAGCACGGATCTGGGCAACACGATTGGCAATTGCTTCTTTATCTCCCATACCATCAACAATAACAGTATTCTCTTTTGCAACTTTAACAGATTTTGCACGTCCTAACTGAGCCATTGTAGCATCTTTCAGTTCAAGACCTACCTCGTCAGAAATTACAGTACCACCTGTCAGGATTGCGATATCCTGAAGCATTTCTTTTCTTCTGTCACCATAGCCAGGAGCTTTTACAGCTACTACCTGGAAGGTTCCTCTTAATTTGTTTACGATCAGAGTGGTAAGAGCCTCACCCTCAACATCCTCAGCGATGATAAGAAGTTTTGCTCCAGCCTGTACGATCTGCTCCAGCAGCGGAAGAACTTCCTGAATGTTGGAGATTTTCTTGTCTGTGATCAGAATATATGGATCCTCAAGGTTTGCTTCCATCTTCTCCATATCAGTGGACATGTATGCGGAAATATATCCACGGTCAAACTGCATACCTTCTACAAGGTCAAGCTCTGTGTGCATGGTCTTGGACTCTTCTACAGTAATAACACCGTCGTTGGAAACTTTCTCCATTGCATTTGCAACAAGCTCTCCGACTTCTTTATCTCCGGCGGAAATAGATGCAACGTTTGCGATCTGTTTCTTTCCGCTTACTTTCTGGCTCATGTTCTTGATTGCTTCTACAGCAGTATCTGTAGCTTTCTTCATACCGCGTCTCATAACGATCGGGTTAGCACCTGCTGCCAGGTTCTTCATTCCTTCGTGAACCATTGCCTGAGCAAGTACAGTAGCAGTTGTAGTACCATCACCAGCTACATCGTTTGTCTTGGATGCAACTTCCTTGATCAGCTGAGCGCCCATGTTCTCGAAAGCATCCTCAAGCTCAATCTCTTTTGCGATTGTAACACCATCGTTTGTGATAAGCGGAGCACCGAACTGTTTATCAAGTACTACGTTTCTTCCTTTCGGTCCAAGTGTTACTCTTACGGTATCAGCAAGTTTATTTACACCAGCCTCTAATGCTGTTCTGGCTTCTGCGCCATATTTAATCTCTTTTGCCATAATGAATCATCCTCCTGATTTCAAGTTATTTATAAGGTTATGTCTTATTTCACAATTGCAAGAATATCGCTCTGTTTTACAATGATATACTCTTCACCGTCAAGCTTAACCTCTGTTCCTGAATATTTGGAATAGATAACCTTGTCGCCTACAGTAACTTCCATTTTCACTTCTTTGCCGTCAACAACTCCGCCAGGTCCTACTGCGATTACCTCTGCCTGCTGTGGTTTCTCCTGTGCCTGTCCTGGAAGAACGATACCGGATTTTGTTGTCTCTTCTGCTTCTAACTGTTTTAATACAACTCTGTCGCCTAATGGAACTAATTTCATGATCTATGTCCTCCTTTAGAATTGCTTTTCTTTTCCTTGCTAGCACTCATTATTGCCGAGTGCTAATCACTGTCCATTATATTATTGAATTATCGTTATTTGTGCAACTCTTTTCATAGTTGCATTTTTAAGTATATTCTTTTTTATTCTCTTTTATGCTCTTTTTTTCTCTTGTTTTCTCACTTTAAAAATTTTCTGAATTTTTTTCTATTTCGAAGCTTCTGAAGACTGCCTGGTAAAGTTTTTTTGTGAAATCATGAATTCCAACGAAGTTTCCTGTTATACACAAAAAAGAACTGCCCTCCAGAGCGTGTTTGAAAAAGCGTTCCTGCAATCTGCAACTTCACAATTTGCAGAAAGCCTTTTTCAAACACGTTCGAAGGAAAACAGTTCTTCTGTACACTTGTTTATTATTTATTGAATTCATTCAGGCCTTTTTATTTCTCTGGGCCTTAATCTCTTCCAATTCATCAAAGATCACTTCATTGAGAACCTTGATATAGGTTCCCTTCATACCGGATGACCTGGACTCAATAACGCCTGCGCTCTCGAACTTGCGGAGTGCATTTACGATTACTGATCTGGTAATACCTACTCTGTCTGCAATCTTGCTGGCAACAAGAATTCCCTCATCTCCGTCAAGCTCATCAAAAATGTGGATGATAGCTTCCAGTTCAGAGAAAGAAAGTGTGTTAAAAGCAGATTTTACAACCTGTTTCTTTCGGTCTTCCTCAGCATTCTCTTCATGTACAGCCCGCATCATCTCAAGACCTACAACTGTAGTGCCGTATTCACTGACAATAATATCCTCAATATCATATGGACGATCCTTGCGGTACATAAACACCGTTCCAAGACGTTCTCCTGCAATATCAATAGGATTGATGATTCCCTGATAGCTGCTGGAAACATGCTCAAAGCCAAGTGTCTGAAGATTCACGTTCTCTTTGGTAGATAATACCCCTAAAAAACGCTCATTCAGCAGAGGGTCAACATGACCGCCCACCTCATCAGCTATCAGCTCCTGGATTTCCTCAACTCCCGGGCAAAAGCTTACACCAAGCACCTTGCCTTTCTTGCTGAGAACCAGGATATTAGAACTTAAAGTATCCATCAGAACCTGGCAGATATCATTAAACACTACCTTACTGGAACTACTGTTGTGCAGAAGTTTGTTGATTTTTCTTGTTTTATCTAACAACTGAACGCTCATCTTGTCCTCCCTTCGCTTTTGTTACATGAGAGCCTGTTTGAAAACCCACTCCCGCAATCTGTACGCTCCACTTTGCAGGAGATTTTGCAGAAAGCATTTTTCAGGCATGCTCTGACTTTACCTGTTATTCTAATACTACACGTTTTTCAAACTATTTACAAGCTATTTTTTACTATTTTTCAATTTTGTTTAGCTTTTCTGAAAATATCCCGTTTTTACAACTATTCATCAAACAAAAGAAAAAGAAGCCCTTTTTCAGGCTTCCTTTTCTCCTTCTTTTTCTTTG
>OGPN01002071.1_pt1 | contig 12133 bp, 10 predicted proteins | sample 1552941 | NCBI WGS metagenome assembly OGPN01 (sample SAMEA2580220, study PRJEB22360) | human gut metagenome | biome: human gut; feature: human-associated habitat; material: faeces | place: Denmark | collected 2008/2010
TAAAAATGAATAAAGAATTGTGTTTTATTTTGGATAATAAAAATATATATTTAGATCATATATTAGTTGATTATGAATATGTTCCAATTTTTTTATTATGTAAAGACGATGAGTGTCAATATTATTTGGCATTATGTACGAATATAGAAAATGGAGAATATATTGTTGTAAAGATATCTTTATTAAGTGTTTATAACTTATTACATGGAAATATTGCAATGAGGGATGTAATCTTAAATCAGAAAATGTTTTGGAAAGTTGTTTCTGGTGACGAAATAAAAAATGATATTATAAATCAATATCCAATTAATCATATAAATGATCAAGATTTACCAGAGAAGGATGTAAAGTTTAAAATCCTTCAGAAACATATAAAAGAGTATGTGCAAAAATTTGATAAAGAGTTTTTTGCATTGGAACAATATAATAAAGAAGAGTGGTGGAGAGAAATACTTCAAACTCTTAGCACTGACATCTGACAGCACCAATGCAACCGTTGATCAGAGCAAAGGAATTGTGACGTTCAAGATTGGACCGGAAGAAACCAAGATTGCAAAAGATACAACTAATGAAAACGGAGAAGTTAAGTTATGTAAGAGAAAATAAAACAAATAGAATTAAAAAACAATACATTGACAATGATTAATATAACCATAAATGCTGATTATGATCATATACATACATATGGCAAGGAGGATTTAACATGATAATACAATTAAAATCATTTACAAATGATGCAGCATCAAGAACAAAAGGATTACAGTTGAAAACAAAGTTGGAACATGCTATAAAAGAAGAAAGGAATATATCTGTTGATTTTGATGGTATTGACAAATTTGCTTCTCCATTTTTTAACAATAGCTTTTCTGCACTTGGAATTAAATATGGTTTTGAAATAATAGAAAAAATTGAATTATTAAATATTTCCGATAATGGCAAATTAGTATTTGATTCTTCAATAGAAAATGCAAAATTTTTAACAGACCATAATGATCAAAAAACTGATAAATAGTTCTGTGGAAAGATAAACAAAATACCAGAAATTTAATTATCCTCCAGTCCAATTTCGGATTGGATGATTTTTTTTGAACATTTTGATATATTGTAGCTGTATAACTTGCAAACAGCTACATACTTGTGCTATAATAAAAGTATGAAAAGAGAATATAAAGTTACAAAAACAACAACATCACTGATCAAGTATCATTTCGTTTTTTGCCCAAAGTATCGAAGAAAGATATTTCTGATCCATGGGGTAGAAGAACGAATGAAAGAATTGACAAAGGAACAGTGTGAAAAGGATCAGATCGAGATTCTTGAGATGAAATGTGATGTGGATCATGTATATTTATATGTAAGAGCATATCCACAGACAACAATAACAAGGATCATGGGGAGCATCAGAGAGTACACATCAAAAATATTAAGAAAGGAATTTAAAGAACTATCAAAAATGAGTTCTCTTTGGACTAGATCTTATTTTGTTAGCACAGAAGATTTTATTAGTCTGGATACGATCAAATGGTATGTTGAGCAGCAAAAAACTAGAGGGTAAGTAAAATTGGAGGTAGATTATGAGTAAGGTAAAAAAAGGAAAACGAGTGGCAGCAGCTGCGATGGCTGTTGCGTTATCTATGGCTACGGTAACGACTGGTGTGTTACCGAACACAACGGTTCATGTACATGCAGAAGAAGATGGAAGTGTATATAAAAAGATTGCTGATTCAAGCGTAGATGGATTCTATTACGAGCAAAATGTATGGGGATATGTACAATGTACAACAGACAAAACATTGGAATATTCTTCTTATGATGAAATGATAAAAAAACTTTCAGCAATTACAAAAAAAATCGTTCAGGAAAATGCTTATGATCGGTATAGTTTTAGTTTTCCTATAAAGATCAGTTCTGCTGCAAAGGATGAAAGATTTGAAAATGGTCAAGTTAATAAAGATTTAAAAAATGAAATATATAAAGAAACAGGAGATCCAAAGGGTGGACATACAATGATTGCTATGGGCGGTGGATCGACACAAATTTATGATATAAGTTATTCTGAGTCTGAAAAAGCATATGTAGGTGAAGTATCTGGAAGTGGTGGATATGGAGAAAAACGAAATAGATATCAAGAAGCTACAAAGAAATTAGATGAAGTTATCAGATCATTGAATCTTGATGGAAAATCTGATTATGATAAATTTAAAGCAGTCACGAATTGGATTGTTTCAAATGTGCGATATGACGATGATAATGAAACAAAATATCAGCACGACCTAACAGGAGCTGTCTTAGATGGATTGGCCGTTTGCGATGGATACGCAGGAACTTTTTATTATATGGCAAATGCAGTTGGATTAAATGCTTTGTTTGAGGATGGTATAGATAATGATAATAGAATTCGACATGCATGGAATCTGGTACAGATTGATGGAATTTACTATTATGCAGATCCTACAAATGCATATTTTAAAGAGGATGGAGAACCAGGAAGTGAAGTATTATATGGACAGAAACACTTTTTTTCTCTGGACACACCAGACAGTACTACGATAGAAGATACCTACAAAAATATATCACAGGATGACTACTTGAAAGAGCATTCTGTATGTAAAGGAAATCACAATCTTCGAGAAAATGGAGGAAAATCTGCTCAATGTACAACACCTGCTACAATACATTATGAATGTACAAACCCTGGCTGCCTATATGAATACGATGTAGAATCATCCCCAGCTTTAGGACATGCATGGGATGAAGGCAAAATCACACAGGAACAATCCTGTGATAATCCAGAAATTACAACATATACATGTACCAGAAGTAATTGTAAAAAGAAGAAACAGGTAGAAACCAAACCCGCACTTGGTCATACATGGGATGAAGGAAAGATCACAAAAGAAGCTACCTGTTCCGAAACAGGAGTTAAGACTTATACATGTAGTCGCTGCGGTGGAACAAAGACTGAAGAGATCCCAAAAACAAAACATGACTATAAAGAGCATGTAGTAAAAGCTCCTACTTGCACAGAAAAAGGTGTTAGCTACTATGTATGTAAAAACTGTGGACTTACAACATCAAGACATCAGACACCTGCGACTGGGCATATCCATACAGAAGTACGGAATCAAAAGGATGCAACATATAAGGAAAATGGGTACACCGGAGATACTTACTGCAAAGATTGTGGTAAGAAACTGGAAACAGGAACCGTGATCCCAAAATTGGTAGAGAAAGAACATGATTACGGCGAATGGGTTCTTGATCAGGCTCCAACGTGCAAAAAATACGGGGCAAGGCACAGAATCTGCAAGAACTGCGGAGATCGAGAGGTCGATGTGCTTGACAAGGTCGATCATTCATGGGAACTTGTCTCAACGACACCTGCTACATGCACCATTGGAGAAATCCAACATTATAAGTGCAGCGTTTGTGGAGAGACAAAAGATGTGACATTAAGTAATCCATTAGGAGAACATTCCTGGGATAACGGAAAGGTAACCAAAAAAGCTACCTGTACGGAAGATGGAGAAAAGACTTATACCTGTACTGTCTGCAATACGACAAAAACGGAAGTCATTTCTGCTACCGGACATCAGCACAAAGAAGTGAGAAACGCAAAGAAAGCTACCTGTACCGAAGATGGTTATACAGGAGATACTTACTGCAAGGACTGTGGAGAAAAGCTAGAAACAGGTTCTGTGATCAAAAAGCTTGGTCACACATGGGATAACGGAGTGATTACAAAAGAAGCAACAGAAACCGAGGAAGGTGTTAAGACTTATACTTGTAAAACATGTGGAGAAACAAAGACAGAGAGTATTCCAGTCACATCTCACCACTGGGATCAGGGAACGATCACAAAGAAAGCTACTTGTACAGAAAACGGAGAAAAGACGTACCGTTGTACGGATGCAGACTGTGATAAAACATATGTAGAGACAATTCCTGCCACTGGACATCAGCATACAGAAGTCCGTGATAAAAAGGATGCCACATGCGAGAAAGATGGTTACAGCGGAGATACCTACTGTAAAGATTGTGGTCAGCTGATCAGTAAAGGAGCAATAGTGAAAGCCACTGGACATTCTTGGGATGATGGAAAAGTGACCGAAGCAGCGACCTGCAAGAAAGAGGGAATAAAAACCTACACCTGCAAGAACTGTGGAGAGACAAAGACAGAATCCATTCCAAAAACAGAACATCAGTGGGATAACGGTAAGGTTACAAAAGAAGCTACCTGCAAAGAAGAAGGAAGCAAAACCTATACCTGCAGCATTTGTGGTGACACGAAAACAGAAGTAATTCCAAAGAAAGACCACACATGGGATGAAGGAAAGGTAACCAAAAAAGCAACCTGTACCGAAGATGGCTTAAAAGTCTACACTTGTAAGTCTTGTGGAGAAACCAAAGAAGAGGCACTAAAAGCAACAGGGCATCAGTATACAGAACTCCGCAATGAAAAGAAAGCGACCTGTACGGAAGAAGGTTACACAGGAGATACTTACTGTACCGACTGCGGCGAGCTGATCAAAAAAGGTTCTGCGACAGAAAAAGCCAATCATAACTGGGAAGTAACCAGTGAAGAGAAAGCTACTTGTGAAAAAGATGGTTCTAAGACATACACTTGTGCAGACTGCAAAGAAACAAAGACAGAAACGATTCCTGCCACTGGACACAAGTTTAGTGATTGGCAGACCGTAACAACACAAAGTGTCTTTACTGGCGGGGTACAGAAACGAATTTGTAGTATCTGTGGAAAAGAAGAAACCAGAAATGTGGGCAATCAGCTGAAAGCTACGATCAAAACCAATGCATCATCCTTAAAGCTGAAACGCAAACAGGCAACAAAGAAATTTGTGGTAAGTGGACTTGCAGCGGGAGATTCTGTAAAATCTTGGACAAGCAGCAATCAGAAGATTGTAAAAGTTTTCGGAAGTAGAAACGGAGCGTGTACGATCAAAGCAGGAAATAAGACTGGAAAAGCTAAGATCACGATTACACTGGTATCAGGACTGAAAAAGACGATCAATGTAACCGTTCAGAAAAATGCGGTTGCTTGTACATCCATTAAAAATGTACCGAAAAAAATAACATTAAATGCGAAAAAATCTTATCAGTTGAAACCAGTGATCAATCCGATCACATGCACTTACAAAGCGATATATAAGACTTCTAACAAAAAGATCGTAAAAGTGACATCAAGAGGAAAAATCACAGCTGTAAAGAAAGGGAAAGCAAAGATCACAGTTATGGTAGGTAAAAAGAAGTTTGTATGCACTGTAACAATCAAATAAGGACTATTTGCCGAGTAGTTCACGAAAATAGAGCACCAGAGATATCCACAGTCAATTTGACTGTGGATATCTAACAAAGGAGAATAATTTTTATGAAAATAATAAAGTACCTCACAGTATTTTGCATGATGATATGTATGATCATGCAATTAAATATAAATGTTTCAGCAAATGAAAATAATATATGTTATGTCGCTCACAGAGGATATACGAAATATGCACCAGAGAATTCAATTCCTGCATTCGAAGCCGCAGGAAAAGAAGGTTTTCAAGCAGTTGAGTGTGACATTCATGAAACTGCCAAGGATAAAAAGGGAAAACGTAGATTTGTGATCATGCACGATCAAACATTAAATCGTATGTGTGGATTATCTGGAAAAAATATATATCAAAAGAAATTAACATATCAAAAGATTCGAAGCAAATATCATATCAAAACAGGAAACAATATTGAATCATATACAAAAAAACAATTAAGGATACCGTCTCTTGAGGAATATTTAAGTATTTGCAAAAGATATCATATGAAGCCTGTGATCGAGATCAAACAAAAGATGAAAAAAGATACGATCAAACGACTGTATCAAAGTCTAAAAAAAGCAAAAATGCAAAATCAGGCAGTCGTTACTTGTAAATACAAACAACAGCTTACTTATATGAGAAAATACGCACGTAAAATGCCATTAGAATATGTTAGGCATGATTTTACTCAGAACGATCTCTCATGGATGAAGAAGTATCATATTAATGTAAGTATTAACAAAAATATCTTGTCGGATGATATGATTCAGTTATTTGAAGCAAATAATATAAAGATTAATATCTGGACGATCAATAATAAAGATCAATTATATAATTTTACCAACAAAGGAATAAAAATTGTAACAAGTGATGATGCTTTGTGGAAAGAGTAAGAAGGATGATCCCGCAGTCTTTTGGCTGTGGGATTTTTAAAAAAATATTCTTTTGGTGCAAAGAGATTAATTTTATTGCACAAAAATAAAATTAATGATAAACTGTAAATGAACTGATTATGGTTCATCTGATAATTTATACGTTTATTTAACAAACAAATAATAAGGAATCTCTTACTTCTAGGTGTAAACATAGGTAGGAGAGGAATTATCAAAAAGAAATGAAACGGCAGTAGCGGGCGGAGAGAAATCGGTATCCCCTACGGACATAAGGTCAAGCAACGTCGGTATTCCCGACATGTTGGACTCTGTGAAATTACCAACCGTGGATTGAAACAAATAACCAATAAAAACAGTCACATTCCCAAATGTTATGGCAGTGTGACTCTTTTATTGCAATGATATAAAGGAGTCTATTGATAATGTTGCGTACAATCGAAATGTACACAAATGAATATAAAGATACAACACAAAAGGAAATCCGAAAGAAAAAAGGACAGTTTTTTACACCGGCAGAGGTTTCGATGAGAATGGCTGCTGTAGAAAATAAATATCCGAAGAATCAATTAATAAGGGTGTTAGATCCAGGAGCAGGAAACGGTATTTTATCTTTTGCCATGATTGATAAATTACTAAGAAGTGGGTATAAACGGCTTGATATTACACTGATTGAAACAGATAAAGAGATTTTGCCAGTCTTAGAATATACAATCACTAAAATTAGACAAATCTGTGAATCATATCATGCAGAATGTACTATCCATTATATTGATCAAAATTTCGTGTTATGGGAATCCTCCTGTTTATATGATATCGTCATATGTAATCCTCCATATATGAAAGTAAGAAAAGATTCTATCGAAGCAACGGCAATGAAGGCATATGTATATGGACAGCCTAACCTATATGGATTGTTTATGGCAAAAGCAGTAGAATTATTGCGTGATAATGGACAGTACATTTTTATTACTCCCCGTTCGTGGACTTCTGGAAAATATTTTACGAAAGTACGGAGCTTCTTACAAAAAGAATTGAACATAAAAGAAATCGACCTTTTTTCAAGTCGTGATGAAGTTTTTCAGGGAGAGAAAGTTCTTCAGGAGACAATGATCTTATATGGAGAAAAAGGACAGATTCAAAATGAGAAAATTAAAATTAATATTCTTAAAGACGGAACTTTAGATACAGGAAACAGTTTTTGGGCAGCAGCAGATCAAATTAAGTTTAAAGGATCAGAACAATATCTGCTTTTACCAGAAAATGAAAATGATCTTAAAATTATAGATATAATGTCTGATATGACAGATTCTTTTGAGTCCAGTGGATATCACTTCAAAACGGGACCAGTTGTAGAATTTCGAAATTTAGATCATATTCATAAAATATATCAAACTGGAGATATCCCAATGTATCGTTCGATACATATACAAAATGGAACTCTGCAGTTTCCTGCCGATACTCAAAAAGCACAATATGTTAGTGCGGATGAAGAATCCTTGTTGATCCCAAAGCAAAATACTATTTTAGTTCGTCGGTTGAGTATGAAAGAAGATTTAAAACGTATTCAGGCTTGCAAATATTTTGCAGATGAAAATACAGACTTAAATACAGAATTTATGACTGTTGAAAATCATGTAAATTATCTAACACGTAAAGATGGTATGGAAATGACCAGAAATGAAATAGATCAGCTGTTTGATATTTTAATGTCAGATATGTATGAACGTTATATCCGATTGATCAACGGAAGTACACAGATAAATGCGGGAGAACTTAATAAATTACCATTACAGAGGATTGAACGATGAAAAGAAATGTAGAAAAATATGATTATCAGGTATTGAATGATGCAAAAAATATTCTTATGGAAATTGATATGCCAAAAGAACTTTATAATCCAAGGTGTGTTATGATATTTTGTGCATGTGCCCAGATGATAGATGGAAAATCATGGAGGCATATATCAGAAGAATATATGAGTGTCCATGATATTATCAAATATGTAAATGATGTATTTCCTAATAAAGCAGGTTTGGATAAAAAAGGATATCAGGAAAATAGCAGGGAAACATTTCGGGATGAAACTCTAAAACGTTGGGTAAGTGCAGCAATCATTGAATCTAAAGCAGGACTGGCAGCCAATGATAGAAACAATGGATATCGTTTTACTTCCGCTTTTGCCGCATTGGTAAGAACTTATGGAAGTGATCAGTGGGAAGATTCCCTGTCAGCATTTATGGAAACTTATGAAAGCTATAGTAAAAAATTAAAACAAGTAAAATCCCTGCCGAAAGGATATGATGTGACTTGCGGAAATATTACAGTTAAATTAGGATTATCCGCACATAATAAATTACAAAAACAGATTTTAGAAGAGTTTGTTCCCAATTTTGCATCTGGAGCAGAATTATTATATATAGGCGATACATCCGATCGTACATTACAAAGAGATGACAAACGATTATCAGAATTAGGAATTAAAATACTCTGTTAAAATTATGTAATGCGTATTCAATTACTCCAGATATTATTTTATATGATTCTGATAAAAATCGAATCATATATGTGGAAGCGTACTCCAGTACCGGAGAATTTAATAAGGATCGAGTCGATTATATTAATACATATTGCTCATATAAAAATGATATTGAAGTGGCATTTGTAACAGCATTTGCAACAACAAAAAAGATGCTTCAGGTTTATCCAAAGATTGCATGGGACACAGAGATCTGGATTGCCGAAGAAGCAACACATCTGACTCATAAAAACGGAGATAGATTTATGGGAAGGAATCCCGAAGAGTTTTTATAGAAATACTTTGATTGGTATAGAATTCTTTTTGTGGTTGTGATAATATAATATGAAAGTTGTGTTTGCGAACGCAAGACACTGGCAACAAGGCAAAAAGTTGTAGTCCATACAGAGGACTTCCGAAATCTGTAACGTAATACACATTTTTAGAATGTGTGATCCCGGTGACTGGGCGATAAGTCATAACCCATATGGAGGGTTTCCAAAATCCATAACTGAATAGCTCATCTACCATTTACTAGGAAGAAAGAGAAACCCTACCTGTGTTATTATATAGGTAGGGTTTGTTATAAATTTGTGGCGAAAACCCACACACTTGCGTGTGGGATGAAAGCTACATTTCACTTGACATATACATAGATTAAATATATATATTAAAATACAGAAAGAAAACAGACCATGAGTAAGAGCAACTATGATATAAACACACATACAACAACACAAAATAATGCTGCACAATATCATTCAAGTCGTGGAGGAAAAAATAATGGCACGAACTAAAAGTGACAATGTACAAATAAATATTTCCATTCCTACTGGATGGAAAACAGAACTTGAAAATCTTGCTCGTATCTATTCTGTTGAAGAAGGAAAAACCATCACTTTTCTTGACTTAATGCGTAGAGGTATTCAGGAAAAATATCAATTAGGAGAAAAAGACAGTGAGTGAGGAACAATATCATAGTGCTTCACATTGTAAATATTTGATACAGTATCATATCATTTGGTGTCCAAAGTTCAGATTTTCAGCATTGCAAAGAAATGTCGATATCATTCTTAAACAGATATTACAGAAAATTTGTAATGATTATAAATACAAGATCAAAGCACTCGAAGTGATGCCAGATCATATACATATTTTCATAGATGTTCCGCAGACAGTTGCTCCTTGTGATGTTGTAAGAACTCTCAAAAGTATCAGTGCTATCGAATTATTTAAAGTATTTCCAAAATTAAAACAGTTCTATGCGAAATGCGGAGTATTATGGTCAAGAGGATACTTTGTATCTACTGTCGGACATATAAGCGAAGCTACAGTAATTAAGTATATTGAGGAGCAGAAAAATGATAAGTGATAAAGAATATAAAAAACTTTTAAAACAATTTCATAAACTTTCTGACAGGCATATCTTGGTTGTAGAAACCGATATGCCATCTTCTGATGTACAAAAGGTTGTGATTCTTTCTGATAAGATCAGAAAAGCAGGTAATGAGCTTGTTGGTCTTATGAGAAAGAATTATGACCAACTTATGCGTACTAAAAAATATCGCAAGTTGCTAAAACTCTATGGTTCTACCAACGATAAAAAGAAACACAGAGATCTAGCAAATCAGCTCAATGAAATGCAAAAACAGTACAATGTCACATGGGATCATTGCAGAAACGCTATGATACATATAGGTAAGAAATATAGTATTGATGCCGTATTTGCCCTTACAAAAGCTGAAGATATATGGCGTGGTATTGAAAAATGTCTTTATAACAATGGTAAAACTATTCATTTTTCTAAATATGGTGAGTTGCCTTGTATCAGGGCAAAACAGATAAATCGTGGCATTTCAATGTCTGTTAAAGATAATGGATTAAAATTCAAATTAAAGGGAAATGTATTTGGGATACAGGTTAAAGATAGATTTCAAACAGATGAAGTTTGTGCGGTTTTAGAATATTTATCAAGATCAGAGATCATAAATGATAAAGCAATAAATAAATTTTTAGATAAAGCATACTGTATTGATACATACAGACCTTGCTATGCTACTCTTGTACCTAAATTTATTCGTGGAAAATATAGGGTGTATTTGCATCTTACTATTGAAGGTAAGGCGAAACCTAAATATGATAGGTTTGGTAATCCAAGACATAAGTTTGGCAAAGGTATTATAGGTGCAGATATTGGTACACAGACTGTTGCGTATACATCAAATACTGAGGTGGGCTTGAAAAATCTTTCAGAGCGTGGTAACAGTATTCAGACTTCTGAAAGAAGAGAACGTCTGCTTTACCGTGCGATGGACAGGTCAAGACGTGCAACTGATCCGCAAAACTATAATGATGATGGTACTGTTAAAAAAGGCCGCAAAACTTGGAAATATTCTAATCATTATAAAAAGCTAAAAGCTAAACACTCTGAACTATGTCGTATCAATGCTATAAACAGACAGCTTGCAATAAATGAAGACGCTAACCATTTAAGAAGTCTTGGAGATGTATTTATCACGGAACCTAAAAATGCAAGTAAACTTATGAAACGAACTAAAGATACTACGGTCAATAGTAAAGGTAAGTTTCATAAGAAAAAGCGTTTTGGAAAATCCATAAAGAACAGATGTCCTTCTGGGTTTCAAACTACTGTAGAGCGGAAATTTAAGGTATCAGGTGGTATATATATTGAAGTACCTAATAATTACAGAGCAAGTCAATATGACCATACAGCAGATGATTATATCAAGAAAAAGCTGTCTGATAGAATATATAAACTTACTGACGGAACATTGGTACAAAGAGATTGGTATTCATCATTCTTATTATACTGTTACGATTACAGAACTAAAGATATAGATAAAAACAAATGTATTTCTGAATTTGATAAGTGTTACAACAAAGAAAAAGCTCTGATCGAATGGATCAAGGCTAACAAGATCAAAATATTAAATAGCGGAATTAAGATATCGTAAAACATATTTAGGAAGATTGACTATACTTCCTTACGAAAGTAGAAATTTACCGTCAATGTGGTCGTTGGACTGCTTGGTAATGAAAGCTCTGATTCAAATAGACTTACACTTGTAACTCCAAAGTCTGAAAATGATGTACGATTACAAGCTACACTTGATAATCAGAACCCCACGGGCTTGCCCGTGGGAGTAGTCAGATATAAAATTATATTTATTGTTTTGAATAAAAAATAAATTTATTATCAAGATACACAAATGATATAATTTGTGCTATAATTTATATCATGAGTTGTTGTATCAAAAGGCAACTTTTTATTAGAAAATTGGATATAAGGACAGTTTATGTCAAGGAAATAGAGATATTCAGAGAAATATCTCTATTTTTTTTATCATTTTTTGCTTTAGTGGAGAAAGGAGACGTGCAAATGAAACAGT
>OGPN01002078.1_pt1 | contig 12108 bp, 10 predicted proteins | sample 1552941 | NCBI WGS metagenome assembly OGPN01 (sample SAMEA2580220, study PRJEB22360) | human gut metagenome | biome: human gut; feature: human-associated habitat; material: faeces | place: Denmark | collected 2008/2010
AGCTGCGGAAACGCGGGGTCCGTTCAGGCTGTTGCGTTGAGATTGAAAATCAACCCCTACATAAAAAGATGCACGACACATGGGCGTGTGCGCCAAAAGCCCGACAAATGGTATGAACGTTGCCGCGCCGCGCGCCAAGCGCCACGGCAACAGGTATTCAAAAGCAGACAAGATGAAAGCGTCCAAGACGAATGACGTCTCCCGCCGTTCGTCCCAAAAACGGTGCCGCTCGTTTTGCAGTTCTGCCTTCGGTCGAGCTGCGAGCGGCGCTGCTGCGCCAAGGCCGTATCTTAAAGCCATGGAATAAAAGCGCGCGGCAAAACGGACCGCGCAAGGGGTGACGCCAAGGGCGTCAAACAGGAAAGGAGGGGAACAATGGCGGACAAGAACGCAGAGGTTGCAGTCGAGGATAACGGCGGCATGAAGAAAACGCTCTCGCTCTGGAACTTCTTCACCATCGGTTTCGGCGCCATCATCGGTACCGGTTGGGTTCTGCAGGTCGGCGACTGGATGGTCGTGGGCGGCGGTCCCGTTCCCGCTATGATCGCATTCCTCTTGGGTGCAATCTTCCTCGTGCCCGTCGGAGCTGTTTTCGGTGAGCTCACGGCTGCCATCCCCATCTCGGGCGGCATCGTCGAGTATGTCGATCGTAGCTTTGGCCGTACGCTGAGCTACATCACCGGATGGCTTTTGGCCCTGGGCAACGGCATCCTGTGCCCGTGGGAGGCCATCGCCATTTCGACCCTCGTGTCCGAGATGTTCGGCAGCCTGCCCGGCCTTGAGTGGCTGCGCGCCGTCAAGCTCTACACCATACTGGGGGCCGACGTCTACCTGTTCCCGACGCTGATCGCGCTCGGCTTTGCAGTCTACGTCATCTTCCTCAACTTCCGCGGTGCCAGCTCGGCTGCCAAGCTCCAGGCCTTCCTGACCAAGGCCCTGCTCTGCGGCATGCTGCTCGCCATGGGCGTCTCGCTGTTCACCGGCTCGCCGGACAATGCCATGCCCGTGTTCTCCCAGGTCACCGGCGCTGGCGGCGGCAAGGCCGCTACCGAGAGCTCCAGCCTGTTTGCCGGCATCGTGTCGGTCCTGGTTCTGACCCCGTTCTTCTACGCTGGCTTCGACACCATTCCTCAGCAGGCTGAGGAAGCAGCTGAGGGCCTCAACTGGAACAAGTTCGGCAAGATCATCTCCCTGGCCCTGCTGGCCGCCGGCGGCTTCTACATGGTCTGCATCTACTCGTTCGGCACCATCCTCGACTGGCATGAGTTTGTTAAGAGCCCGGTTCCCGCGCTTGCCTGCCTCAAGGGCATCAACATGCTTCTGTACCTGGCTATGCTCGTCATCGCCACGCTTGGACCCATGGGCCCGATGAACTCCTTCTACGGCGCCACGAGCCGCATCATGCTCGCCATGGGCCGCAAGGGCCAGCTGCCCGAGCAGTTCGCCGAGGTCGACCCCAAGTCCGGCGCTCCCAAGCTTGCCTGCGTCGTTCTGGGCGTCATCACCGTCGTCGGTCCGTTCCTGGGCAAGAACATGCTCATCCCTCTGACCAACGTGTCGGCTCTCGCCTTCATCTTCTCCTGCGGCATGGTCGCCCTCGCTTGCCTGCGCATGCGCTTCACCGAGCCCGACCTGCCTCGTCCCTACGAGGTGCCCGGCGGCAAGTTTGGCATCGGCCTCGCTATCGCTGCCTGTGCCATCATCATCGGCCTGCTCGTGATCCCGTTCTCTCCCGCCTCCCTCAACATGGTGGAGTGGAGCATCGTGATCGGCTGGTTGGCTATTGGCCTGGCCCTCATGGCTTTCACCAATTCCCGCAAAAAGTAACGCCGAGCCGGGGCGGACCAGGTGCGCGGGACCCTCTCTTCCGCGCACCGAACCCGGCATCACTTGGGTAGCTTTGTGAGGCCGCGACCCAACACGGCCTCGCCCACATATATGGATCCATAAGGAGGAACCATGTCCACTAAGTATGCAATCGTTGGCGGCAAGCTCATCGACGGTACCGGTGCCGAGCCGGTCGAGAACTCCCTCGTTCTCGTCGACGACAACGGCAAGATCGAGTACGCCGGCGCCATGCAGGACCTTCCCGAGGGCGTTGAGGTCATCGACGCCGCCGGCAAGACCGTCCTTCCTGGCCTGATCGACACCCACCTGCACTTCTCGGGCAACTTGACCGATGATGACACCGACTGGGTCATGCAGCCGCTCCTCGAGAAGCAGGCCGTCGCCGTCAAGCAGGCCTACGATTGCCTCACCCACGGCCTCACCACCGTCTGCGAGATCGGCCGCTTTGGTATCCAGATCCGTGACTGCATCGACAAGGGCGTCTTTAAGGGCCCGCGCGTTCTGGCCACCGGTCTGGGCTTCTGCCGTGTTGCCGGTCACGGTGACTCCCACCACTGCACCCAGGAGCTCAACAAGGAATCCCACCCCTGGGGCGATCAGGTCGACGGTCCTTGGGAGCTGCGCAAGGCCGTCCGTCGTCGCCTGCGCGAGAACCCCGATGCCATCAAGATCTGGGCAACCGGTGGTGGCATCTGGCGCTGGGACTCCGGTCGCGACCAGCACTATTGCTCCGAGGAGATCCAGGCCGTGGTCGAAGAGGCAAAGATGGTCGGCATCCCCGTGTGGAGCCACTGCTACAACAACCACGCCGCTGCCTACGATTCCGTCCGCTTTGGCTGCGAGCAGCTGATTCACGGCTTCGATATCGATGAGCGCACCATGGACCTCATGGCCGAGCAGGGTACCTTCTTCACCCCGACGATCGCCTTCCTGCCCACCTGGTACGCCACCTATCCGCCCGTCTACGTCCCCGAGCTGCACGACAAGTACGAGGGCACCCTGGTCGAGAAGGAGCTGCAGCGCAACTACGACTGCCTGCGCGAGGCTAAGAAGCGCGGCGTCGTCATGACGATCGGCTCCGACTCCTTCTCCTTCGTCACCCCGTACGGCACCTGCTCCATCGAGGAGATGTACGAGTTCGTCGACAAGATCGGCTTCACCCCGGTCGAGACCATCACCTGTGCAACCCTCAACGGTGCCAAGATGTGCCACATCGAGGACGAGACCGGTTCCATCGAGGCCGGCAAGTGCGCCGACCTGCTGGTCGTCAACGGTGACGTCGCTGCCGACATCCACGTGCTCAACACTGACAACATGGACGTCATCATGAAGGACGGCTGGATTGTCGAGGCCGGCACCTTCGGCGAGGCAAACAAGTACAGCGCCTAAGCTACCGTTCATCGATGGCTTGATGTAAAACACAGTATTTGATTGCATAATGCAATGGAGAGGGTCGCTTGCGGCCCTCTTTATTGCTATGGGGTGCGTCAGTAAGAAGGAGATGACGGTGGATCTCAATAGGCTGATTCTAGGCAAGAGCTACAACTCTACCAAGGTCTTTCGTACCGCTCAGCATGTGGTTCAAGCCATCTTGCTCGGTATTGTCGTCCCGCTGCTTATCCTGCTGCTCATCTGGGATCTAACCGATAATCCCAATCCCGTTCCGGCCGTTGTCGTCATTGCCGGCTTGGTCATGCTGTGCTTCTTCTTCTCGTACGTCTTTGTCGTTCCCGACGACCTCACATCGAGCGCAACCGACCGCACGCTCGCCATCGCTTCAAAAATATTCGCCTATACGTCGCGCGGCCTTACGCCCGAAGCTGCCTTGGGCGCCTCTAAGATCATCCTGTCTGAAACTATCGCCTCTGCCATCTGCTTTACCGACGGCAAGCAGGTGTTGGCGAGCTGGGGCGAGGACTCGGCAAAATGCCCCGCGGGCACCCCGGTGGTACTGCGGACTACGCTCAACGTGATCAACAGCGGCGAGCAAAGCGTGTTCTCGCGCGATGCCTCGACCGAGACGGGTGGCTACTTTCCGCGCCTGCGCGCCGGTATTGTCGCACCGCTTACCGTGCGTGGGCATTGCGTGGGCACGCTCGAGCTGTATTATCCCCGTCTGAGCAGCATCGATATGCGCCAGACGGCGCTTGCCTCGGGCTTTGCCGACCTCATTTCCACGCAACTTGCGAGCTTTGAGCTCGAGCGCCAGGACGAGCTTACGGCCCGCGTGGAGCTGCGCGCCTTGCAATCGCAGGTCGATCCTCATTTTCTGTTTAACACCATCAGCACCATCGTGTCGCTCGTACGTACCGAGCCGGACAAGGCCAGGTCGCTGCTGATTGACTTTTCCAATTACTACCGTCAGACGCTTTCTGATTCCGATACCCTCACAACGCTCGAGCACGAGGTGGAACAGGGCACTCGCTATATCAATCTTATGCAGGCTCGTTATGGCGACGGTCGTCTGCGCGTCTCGGTCGATATCGACTTTGAGGTGCGCGATTGCATGGTACCGCCGTTTATCTTGCAGCCGTTGCTCGAAAACTGCATCAAGCACGCGCAGCGCGAGACCGAGCCGCTTTCTATTCATGTTAGGGCTTTCGAGACCGATGACGGTTTGGAGATCATCGTCGAGGACGATGGCATCGGTATGAGCGAAGAAGTCTGCGCGCATCTGTTTGAGCAGCATCGCCGAGAGGAGCCCGAGAGCATTACCGCCGACGGCTCCATCAAACGAGGCTGCGGCTTGGCGCTCTTCAACGTGCTTCAGCGCATCCATTTCTTTTACGGAGAAGATTCTGGCATGCGCGTGAAGTCCCAGGAGGGCGTTGGCACGCAGGTCATCGTCGAGCTGAACGGCGAGCCGCATGAGCCGGCGCCGTTGACGGCGTAGCACGCGGTTGGATTGAGAGAAAAAGAGGGGAAGCACATATGTCCGAAGGCTGGAACATCTTGGTGGTTGATGACGAGCCTCCCATTAGGGCTGAGCTACGCTATCTGTTGGAAAAGGATGCGCGTGTGGGTCAGATTGCCGAGGCGGGCAATGTCACCGAAGCCGTGGAGTCGATTCTGTCGAACAAGCCCGACGTGTTGTTTTTAGACATTACCATGCCCGGTCGCTCGGGAATTGAGCTTGCCGAGACGCTGCAGAACCTAAAAACGCCGCCGGTGGTTGTGTTTGTGACGGCGTTTGCCGAATTTGCCGCTGATGCGTATAACCTCGATGCGGTCGACTATGTCGTCAAGCCGGTCGAGGACGCACGCCTGTCAAAGGCACTCGACAAGATCGAGGCAGCCTTGGGTGCCCGTCGTGTTATCCATGCTCCGCGCCAGCCTTTGCGTCTGACGGTGGACCGCGGGGGCAAAAAGGTGTTCATTCCCGCCGCAGACGTCTGCTACTTTGAGGCGCGCGCCGATTTTTGCAACGCCATCTGCGCCGAGGGAACGTACCTGATCAATGAGTCGATTTCCTCGCTCGAGCGGCGCTTGGGCTCCGAGGGCTTTATTCGCGTTCATCGCAGCTATCTGGTCAATTTGGAAGACGTGCACAATGTTGAGATTGGCTCCACGGGGTTGATGGAGCTCAGGCTCGACCGCGTGAGCTCGACGGTACCGGTGTCCCGTCGTCGTGCCGCCGAGGTCAAGTCGCACCTGGGGCTTGCGTAAGAGGCTTGCGTGCCGTCGTTTACCATCGCAGGTTTGGCATGGGCGCGCGGTGGGCATAATGGGTGGCATCGAATGAAATCGAAAGGATCATTATGCCCGCGCTTATCACCCATCATCTGTTTGGCGAGGAAAGCATCGACCGTCTTCCGCAGGGCGTCATCGCGTCCGATGAAGAGCGCATTGCCTTTATCTTGGGCAACCAAGGCCCCGACCCGTTTTTCTTTCACATTCTGACACCGCGTGTTTCCGACTGCACGCTGCTGGCGCAGGTCATGCATCGGTCGCGCATGTCTCGCCAGTTCGCGTGCCTGCGCGACGGCGTGTCGCATCTGCTGCCGCGCGACGCCAGCTTGGGTCGCGCCTTTGCGCTGGGCCTGCTGTCTCATTACGTGCTCGACCGCAACGCCCATCCTTTTGTCTATGAGCAGCAGTTTGGCATCGTGGAGTCCGATTCAGAGCTTGAGAATTCGAGCAGTCAGGTCCATGCCGTGATCGAGAGCGACCTGGATGTACTGATGCTGCAGCTTAAACGCGCCGGCGCTACGGTCGACGATTACCCGCCGGCGGGCGAGATCGTCACCACCGATCGCATCAATCGCGTGGCCGGCGTGCTGATGAGCTATGTTGCCGGACGCGTGTACGGCATTGACATTCCGGCGGGGGAGTACGGTGCTGCCGTTGCCAATATGCAGCGACTTTACCGCGCGATTGAGCCGGCCGGCTCCGTAAAGACGCGCGCGATCTCGCTGGTTGAGGGCTTGGTGCACGACTACTCGCTGCTCGACGGCCTTGCCCATCGCGTGACGACGGAGCTGCCCGAGCGCACCGGTAACCTGGGCCATCTGACATGGAAGAATCCCTTTACCGACGAGGTCTCGAACGAGAGTTTCCCCGAGGTCTTTGATCGCGCGCTGGTCGATTACGAGTGCACGGTCGCACGTTTTATCGAGACCGGTGACATGGATGCCGTGACCAGTCACGTCAACTACAGCGGTCGCGTGCTCGAAGCCGATGAGGAGTTCGACCGCGAGGAATAGGGCCCGTGCGTGCCCCTTTGCCGAATCCTTACCGGCGGTTCTGGACAATTGGGGTACGATGAGCTAACTGCATATCGGGCGAATACGAAGGGTCCCTGTCCATGAAATACACCAAGCTCGAGCGTAACTGGGTTATGTATGATGTGGGCAATTCGGCCCTCGTGCTGCTCAATACCTCGGTGGTGCCCATTTACTTTAACGCCATCAATACCGGCGCTTCCTCGGCCGACCTGGTGGTCGCCTGGGGCAATGCGCAGACGATTGCCTCGCTGGTCATCGCCATGCTCATGCCCATTCTGGGCGCGCTTGCCGACTACGCCGGCAACAAGATCAAGTTCTTCTTGGGCTTCTTCCTCACGGGCCTGGTGCTTTGCTTGGCGCAGGCTATCCCAATGTCCGCCATGGCATTTTTGACCGTGTACGTGCTGTGCACCATCGGCCTTAACTCTTCTATGACGTTCTACGACGCCATGCTGCCCGACATTACCACCGACGAGCGCATGGACGCCGTGTCCAGCTCGGGCTATGCCTGGGGCTACATCGGTTCCACCGTGCCGTTCGTCATCTGCCTGGCGCTCATCATGGGTGGCCCCGCTCTTGGCGTCCCTACCATGCTGGCAACGCGTCTGTCGTTTATCATCACTGGTGCCTGGTGGCTCATCTTTCCCCTGCCGCTCATTCGCACCTATAAGCAAAAGTACGGTCGCGAGCGCGGTCCCGAGGACACTATCGGCCATATCGTGGGCGGTGTGTTCTCCGAGGTCGGACACACCATGCGCGAGATCGCCCACAACAAGACCGTGCTGGTCTACATGATCGCGTTCTTCTTCTATATCGACGGTGTGCACACGGTCATTTCCATGGCAACCAGCTACGGATCGGCCTTGGGCATCGATTCGACCCAGTTGGTCCTGGCGCTGCTCGTTACGCAGTTCGTGGCCTTTCCGTCCGCCATCATCTACGGCAAGCTCGCCGGACGCGTGGGCACGCTCAACATGATCCTGGTGGCAGTCGCCGCCTACATGGGCATTGTGCTGTTCGCCGCGTTCTTCCTAAAGACCGCCTTTGAATTCTGGGTGCTTGCCATTATGGTCGGCCTGTTCCAGGGCGGCGTGCAGGCGCTTAGCCGTAGCTACTTTGGCCGCATTATCCCCAAGGAAAAGTCCAACGAGTACTATGGCTTCTTTGACATCTTCGGTCGCTATGCAAGCGTCATGGGCACTTTCCTAGTGTCGGTCGTCACCTCGCTGACCGGCAACCCGTCGCTGGGCGTCCTTTCCATTGGCGTGCTGCTGATCGTTGGCTTTATGCTGCTGGTCCGCCTGTCCCGCATGACTCGGGCGGCAGAGCATGCCGCATAGGAGCGAGCGGCTATTGTGCCTGTCCACGGTACTCTTTTGGGGTTATCCGCAATAAACATTGCGACTTGCGAGCAATGATTTGCCCAAGTGGGTATGATGGAATCAGCTAGGTCGCGGGGCGTCGCCTGTGTTTGGCGGCGTCCCGTTTTTGTGTTGCAGGGAGGGTAAGGCATGAACGCCACAGTCGTGATTCCAACGTATTGGGCGGGCGATGACGCTTGCGCAAACGCCCCTGGCACCTATGACCATTCGACGCGACTCAACGCCGACAATCCCGAACTCGACCGCTGTCTGGCCTCGCTTGAGCAGGTACGTGACATCCCGCGCATCATCCTTTTGGTGGTCTGTCCCGTTTCTGCCACAGCCGATGTGTCGCTGCGCGTGCACGAGATTGTCGACGCGCATCCCACGCTCAAGGTCACCGTTGTCACCAACACCCAGGCCTCGCGCATTGCAGACCGGGTTGCTCAGATCGCGCCCAAGGGTTCGGGCGAGTGCGTGAGCCTGCGAGGCTACGGTGCCATCCGCAACATGGGGCTAGCCTGTGCCGCTGTGCTGGGGCATGACGCGGTTATCTTTTTGGATGACGATGAGACTGTCATCGACGCCGACTTTATGAAGCGCGCGACCTATGCGTTGGGGCAGCAGACGCGTCAGGGCTTGCCGATCTTGGTCAAGAGCGGCTATTTCTACGATCGCGACGGCTCGCCACTGGCTCCCACGGACAAGGCGGGCATCTGCCATCGTTGGTGGACCAAGCGCATCGAGTTCAACCGTTGGATGAAAAAGGCGCTCTCGGGCACCCGCATCTCGCGCTCCAACTACGTGTGCGGCGGCCTGATGGCCCTGCACGCCCGCGCCTTTACGCGTGTAGCCTTTGACCCGTTTATCACCCGCGGCGAGGACTTGGATTACCTCTTTAACATGCGCATGTTTGGCTACGACGTGTGGTTCGATAACGAGTGGACCGTGCGCCATCTGCCTCCGGAGTCCGAAAAGCGCTCACCGCGCTTTATGCAGGATGTATACCGTTGGTACTACGAACGGGCCAAGTTGACATTCGCCGCGCATCAAAAGGAGCTCATTCCCGTTACGGCGGCATCGCTCATGCCCTACCCGGGCCCGTGGATTTCGCGCGAGCTCGACGACCGCGTGCGCAAGACCGCTATGGTCCGCAGCGTGTTTACCCGCGAGCATGAGGGCTACCTGCGCATCTGGCGCCATGGTATCGGCGAGGCAAAGGCCTATGCGCGCCAAAACGCTGCAAGCTACCTGCGTTTCCAGAGCTTTTGGCCCAAGATCATGGACGGGCTTTGGCGTGACGCACAACTGATCAGTATCCTGGAGGGGGCCGAATGATCGACCGCCGCGCCCAGCGCGATAGTTCAATATCAATCTTTCGCATCATTGCCGTTGCCTGCGCCATTTGCGTGCTGGTGTACTTTATTTTTGCCTTGGTGACCGGTATCGAGCCGATCGCCACGGTGATTGCCTGCGCGCTGCTGTGCATCTTTCTGTGCATCTTTATCTTTTTGACGCTCAATCCCGATTCGGTGCGCTCCCAGTACACCGAGGAGACGCTCTCGGTGGCCTCGGCCATGCTCGAGGACATTAAGGGCGGTCTGACGCAGGAGTCGGCGCGTTTGGTGTGCCGGCGCATTTTGCCCGAGACGCGCGCCATGACGGTGGCCATCACCGACGAGGGCAACGTGCTTGCCTGCGCGGGAGAGTTTGAGGAAAAACTACTGCCAGATTCTCCCATCCACACGCTTGCCACACGCTACGTTATCGAACATGGCATCGTGCAGTCGTTCAACCGTATGGTGGATGTCGTGGGCTCGGACGGCTCGCACAACCAAGTCCCCGCCGGCATTATCGCCCCCATCAAGGTAGGCGATCGTACCGTCGGCACGCTCAAGTTCTACTACAAGACCCCGCGCGCCGTCGACCGTACCCAGTACGCGCTTGCCTCGGGCTTTGCCGAGATCTTGTCCACGCAGCTCGCCATCCACGAGCTCGAGGTGCAAAAGGAACTCACAGCGCGCGCCGAGGTGCGTGCGCTGCAGGCGCAGATTAACCCGCACTTCCTGTTCAACACGCTGAACACCATTGCATCGTTTACGCGCACCGACCCGCTGCGGGCCCGCGAACTGCTTCGTGAGTTCTCATCGTTCTATCGTGCCACGCTCGACAACTCGGGATCGCTTATTCCGGTCTCGCGCGAGGTCGCACAGACCAAGCGCTACCTTACCTTTGAGAAGGCCCGCTTTGGCGAGGACCGCGTGCTTGCGACGTTCGATGTGTCCGAGGACGTGGAAGATACGCTGGTGCCGGCGTTCGTGATCCAGCCGATTGTCGAGAACGCCGTACGTCATGGTATGGGCGATGACGACGCCCTGAGGATCGACGTGACCGTTCACCAAGACGGCGAGGATGCAATCTTGATTGCCGTGGCCGATAATGGCGTGGGCATGGATGAGGGTACCGCCGCCAGACTGTTTGACGAGCGTTCTGCCCGTCCCGACGCCAGCTCTCCCCAGGGTGGCGGCGCCGGTGTGGCCATGCACAATATTTCGGAGCGCATCCATCGCTTTTATGGGCCGCACTCCTATACGCGTGTCGAATCGGCGCCGGGCAAGGGCGCCAAAGTGCTCCTTCATCTTGATTTGTCAGAGAGCATCTTTGACATTCAAGAGTAAAATAAAAGGCTACGGGCTCAACGTCATGCGACGGATGCCCGGCGTAGTTAGTTGACGAAAGGTTTTATCCCTATGCTGCGTGCGATGATTGTGGATGATGAGGCGCCGGCTCGCTCGGAGCTTCGCTTCCTGCTCGAGCAAACGGGCAAGATCGGCACGATCACGGAGGCGTCGAGCGTCCGCTCCGCCATCGAGATGCTTATGGAAAGTCGCGTGGATGTCGTGTTTCTCGATATCTCGATGCCCGGTGCCTCGGGCCTGCAACTTGCCGAGGCGCTGCATAAGCTCAAAAATCCGCCGGCGATCGTGTTTGTGACTGCGTATAGTGACCATGCGGTCGAGGCATTCGACGTGGATGCCGTCGATTATCTGATGAAGCCGGTCGAGGAAGCTCGCTTGGATCGCGCGATCGAGAAGGTCATGCAACGCACCAAGCCGGTTACGGACAGCAAGGTGACCATCGAGCGTATCCCGGTGGAAAAGGGCGGCCGCAAGGTGCTCATTCCCGTGGACGACATTCGCTTTATCATGGCCAAGGACGATTACTCCTGCATCTATACCGTCGATGATCGCTTTTTGTCGACGACCTCGCTGGCGCAGTTTGAGGCCAAGCTCTGCGACTTTGGCTTCTTCCGTGTTCACCGCCGCTATATCATCAACTTGGCGTGCGTCACGGATGTGGAGACGGTGCCCTCGGGCGCCATCCAGCTGGGCATTACGGGCGTCGACGAACGCGTGCCGGTTTCGCGCCGCCGCGTCGTGCCGCTCAAGAAGGCTCTGAGTCTCTAGCACACTGGCCCCGCAGCCCTGTAGACCCATCGTCTGCGGAGCCGTGGGGCCTTTTTGTATGTATCTGCCGAATCGTTTTTTGCGGAAGGGATCCCATGAACAGTGCAAGCGCCAAGCGTATCGACATCATCTCGGACACCCACGGCTATTTATCGCCTGCGCTCTTGGATGAGCTTGAGGGCGCAGACCTGATCATCCACGCCGGCGACCTCACGTCAGAGATGGACTACGAGCACCTATGCACCATCGCCCCCGTTCGGGCCGTACTGGGCAACAACGATTACTACCGCGACTACGGCCCCGATGTAGACCGTCTTGCGCTCTTTACCTACGAAGGCCTCAAATTCGCCGTAGCCCACTACCGCGAAGACCTTCCGGTGGGATCCGTAGACGTAGCCATCAACGGCCATACCCACGTAACCAAAGAAGCCCAAGTGGGCCGTTGCTTAGTCCTCAACCCGGGCAGCGCCAGCTACCCCAGAGGCACCCGAGGCCCCACCATGGCCAGAATGCTAGTAAAAGACGGCAAGATCCTAAGCACTAAATTTATCGACCTAGAGTAACCACAACAAAAGCGGGGGATGCAGATGCGTTGGAAACAGAACGATTCGTCGCCTGCGGGAGGAAACCGCCGCGCTGGCTGATACCTATATCAAAATTCCCATGGAGGGCCGCGTGGAATCCCTCAACGCCGCCCTGGCATCAGGG
>OGPN01002092.1_pt1 | contig 12069 bp, 10 predicted proteins | sample 1552941 | NCBI WGS metagenome assembly OGPN01 (sample SAMEA2580220, study PRJEB22360) | human gut metagenome | biome: human gut; feature: human-associated habitat; material: faeces | place: Denmark | collected 2008/2010
GAAGTTGCTGAAACCCGCATAAATACTGGCTTCTTAAAGCATTTCAAATTACTCAAACTCTGTCATGCAGGATTCCATCACCATTTTTTTAATACCACACTTTTTAATCGTATCTGCCACCAGCGAAAGCCTATTTGCTACATGCTCAATGACTTCCACACCGATCGTCTGCTGCTGTGCCTGTGTTGTATAACGCTTGTCGGTTACAAGACAGACCTTATCTCTTGTAATGATCAGACATCCATTGCTTCCGGTAAAGCCGCAATAATAACGTCTGTTTTCATAGGAGGTAAACATGGCACCATCCAACTGGTGTGCATCCATATAGCTGTAAACTCCTGCAAGTCTTTTCTGATAAGTCTCTTTTCTGTCCATTTTTCCTCCTTCTTTATTTCTTCTGTTTCACATCAAATGCGTCTCTCAGACCGTCGCCGATAAAGTTGATACTCAGCACTGCCAGGAAAATACATGCGCCTGCCGGAATCCACTGCCACGGTCTTTTTGTCAGTGTCGCCAAATTATTTGCATCCATCAGCATATTCCCCCAGCTTGCCGTCGGAAGCTGAACTCCGCAGCCAAGATAGCTAAGTGATGCCTCTGTAAGGATTGCTCTCGCCATTTGCATGGTCGCTTCTACAATAATAGGTGCAAGAACATTCGGGATTACATGAGAGAAAATGATTCGAAAATCTGTCGCGCCAAGAGAAACAGCAGCCTGCACATACTCCATTTCACGAACTCTTAAAATTTCACCGCGCACAAGACGTGCTGTACCGGTCCAATTGCATAAACCAATGATAATCATGACATTGTAAATGCTCGGCTTTAAAATAGTTGCAACAATAATGATAAGAAACAAAACCGGAAAGCAGTTCACAACGTCCACGCATCTCATAATGATCGTATCAGCAACACCGCCGAAATATCCTGCAATTGCTCCAAGCACAATACCTATAACTGTAGAAATGCCAACAGCTACAAGACCAACACTCATAGATACACGTGCCGCATAGACCAGACGGCTGAACCCATCCCGCCCGATACTGTCTGTTCCAAGAATCGTATGGCTTTTGGATGGCGACATGTTTTTCAGAACAGTATTTCCATCCTGCAGGCTGACATACGGGTCATTCTGCGCAATAACAGGAGCAAATACTGCTACCAGAATCAGCAGTAAAATCACAGCTGTTCCAACAAGCGCAAGCTTATTTTTGCGGAAACGCTTCCAGGCATCTGTTTTGAAGAAGTTCTGTCTTTGTCTGTATTTCATTCTTTTCTTTTCCATGCCTGCTCTCCTTTAATACCGAATTCTGGGATCTACAAAGGAATACATAATATCCGCCAGCAGATTGCCCAAAAGTACCAAAATCGCTGTAAACAACGTCAGTCCCATCAGCATCTGATAATCACGGTTATTGATTGCATCAACACCAAGCAGCCCCATACCCGGCCATCCAAATACTTTTTCCGTAATATAGGCTCCTCCAAACAGGTTCGGAATAGACTGACCAAAAATTGTGATGACCGGAATCATGGAATTTTTCAACGCGTGCTTATAAATAACTACTTTTTCCGACAACCCTTTTGCTCTTGCTGTCCGGACATAATCTTGGTTCAGTGTTTCGATCATGCTGGAGCGCGCAAATCGCATTACTGTCGCTAAATTACTCAGAGACATAACCAGTGCCGGCATTATCAGATATTTCAGCTTATGCAGGATCAACGCCATACCTTCCCCATTGAATGTACTGGAACCAAAACCGGAGGTCGGCAGCCATTTCAATTTCAGTGCAAATACAAAGATCAAACCCATGCCGAAGAAAAAGCTGGGAATGGAAATACCTATAAAGGAGAATACGGTAAGGCCATAGTCAGCTTTAGAATATTTATGTGTTGCAGAATAAACACCAAGCGGAATTCCAACAACAAAGCTGATGACAAATGAGGTTACCGTCAACAGCAGCGTTGCCGGCAGTCTGTCCAGGATCTCCGTCAGGACAGCCTGTCCGTTATAAGTACTGTAGCCAAAATTTCCCTGTACCAGCTGCTTTAACCAATTCCAGTACTGGACAATTATCGGGTCATTTAACCCGAGTGCTTCTCTGGCTCTCTGCAGCGATTCGCTGGAGGTACGGGGACTTATCATCCCCGTCAGCGGACCGCCCGGTGCCATCTTCATAATAAAGAAAGTCAGAATTGTGATGCCAAACACAACCGGAACTGCCTGCAGTAAACGCTTTCTGATGTATCTTCCCATAATCTGTTCTCCTTATTTTTTGTTCTGCTCCTGTACCGCAGGAATGAAAAGATCCGCACTGCACGCTTCAAATGTAAAGTCTCCGAGAGATTGTACAAATTTCTCATATTTTCCCATCGTCAGGCCATCACAAAAGGCATTTCCTTCAGAAAAGTCAAGTGCGATTTTTTTCGGTTTTAATTCCAGAACCATCTGCGCCAATGTCTCATCGTAGTTTTCATAATGTCTTACCTCGTCAAACAGACCGGATTCTTCAACATCCTGTGCATCAATGCTGGATGCCGTCGCTAACTTTTTCCCGTCCTTCGTAAACAGGAACGCACTGGAGCCAACCGTATCTACTCCGGGAATAAACTCGGTCATCGGATCGCAGCCCTCTGCTGTGATAATTAAATACAAATCAATATCCGACTCGTTTAATTTTGTAATCACATCATCTATGACTTTTTTATGATAGCTATAGTCTTTCATTTTTTGTCTCCTTTTCGTTCTTCTTTCAGACAGTTTTTCTGTATAACCTCATCCAGCACCTGCGCGCCAAATTCATAGGATGTCTCCAGAATGCTTTCATCCTTTCCGTGCACCTTGGGCAGGATCGCATCGAAGGAATCTCCCATCAAAAGCGGAGAGCAGCCGTAAACCATGCTGCCTGCACTCCCGAAAAATCTTCCGTCCGTTCGTCCGAGCGCAAGCATCGGCAATACACCGCCGTCAAATCCGAACCGCCTGCAGGCCTCTTCCAGATCATTTACAAGCTGTTTTAAATGCGAATTTTCAAAATTACTTTCAAATCCGGCTTCATAACCAAGTACTTCCATTTCAAGCGGCAGACCGGCAATCTGTTTTCGGACAAATGTCTCGATTTCTTCCTGACTGCCATAAGGAAGTACTTTGAACTCCAGCACTGCTTCTACATGCGCAGGAATGACATTGCTGCGCTCTCCGATGCTGTAGTTTCGCATTCCGATGCTGTTCTGAGAAGCATACGCAAAAATGTCAGCCCCTGTTGCATTATCCCAGCTGTCACTGCCAACAATTCTGCGCATGGTCTCCCAGGTGCGGCTGCCGCAGGTCAGTTCCTTTTCTGCTGCAAAAATTTTCCGTAATCCCTCTGCAAGCTTTAACAGTGCCTGGTTTTCTCCGGGAGCACTTGCATGTCCCCCGGTTCCTTCCGCACTTATTTTTATTTTGCAGACTGCCTTTTCCCCGACCGTCAGCATCATATAGTTTTTCCCGTTAATATGTAACGGGAAGCCACCGCCTTCGTTAATCACCATCGCATTTTGAAACAGATTTGGTCTTTCCTGTCTGACATATTCCATGCCAAAACTGCTCCCTGCTTCTTCATCGATAGTAGCCAGAAAATACACATCCCTGTTCAGATGGTTTTCCTGTTTTTTGAGATTCAGGAACGCATACAGCTCCATCATCGTCAGCTGCTTGGTATCCAGCGTTCCTCTTCCGAAAATTCGCCCGTCTGCTTTCTGGGCTCCGAACACCGGATGTGTCCATTCCTCCTGTATGCCAGGTACGACATCTATATGGGAAATCAGCACAACCGGCTCTTTTTCAGCCCTCGGTGCATGAATTGCTGCAAGAAGGTTTGGTCGATGCAAGTCTTTTGCAATCCGCTCCGTTTTTATTCCGTTTTCCTGCAAAATATGTTCCAGAAACGCACAGGCCTTTTCTTCTCCATCTGCACCGCTCCCGGTTACAGACGGGATTCGGAGCAGTTCCATAAATGCCTTCTTATTATCCTCCAGATTCATAGGCTGCTCCTGTTATGCTTCCTCACCGGTACGGTAAGGAATTTCAATCAATGCTGTCTGCCGTTTGCTGATCAGAACACAACCATCCTCCGTCAGGAGCACATTATCTTCAATAATTGCACTGCGCTTATCGCGGTCCTGCAAAACAGTCGGCTCCAGCGCATAAATTTCATTTTTCCGGAGAATTCCAGAAGCAGAATATCTCTTTTTGGGTCCAAGTGTCGTACCGCCATCATGCACCTCCAGTCCTACCTGATGTCCGGTCGCATGCGGGAACGGAGGAAAACCACTGTCAATGATCGACTGTCTGCCAATTGCATCCACTTCATAGCCTCTCATGCCGGGTTTGATCTTTGCCATAACCGCTCCTACTGCATTGATAGCCGCATTTGCACAATCAACCGCATCCTTGGGAGCATGCTCTTCGCCTGGTTTCAGGAAATACATGGTACGTGCAATATCCGATGTATAACCGTTATAACGAATGGAAAAATCGATCACCAGCATATCTCCGGCTTCGATTTTGTTGATGTCGTTAGGGTCTCTGTGGGACATTCCTCCCTTCGGATTCAATACCAGAGGATATTCCGGCGGATTTCCAAATGCAGTCACAACGTTTCGCTTTGCACATTCCTCCATCATCATCTTTGCTACACCAACCTCTGTCAGACCAACATGAATCCGTTTAAAAAGTGCATCGTAAATATCTGTTGTAATGCGGCTGCATTCTTTCATGATCTCGATTTCGCTCGGTGTCTTTACCGCTCTTAACTCCTCCAGCATAGAGTAGCTGCAGCATTTCACTTTCGCCATTGTTTCTGCACCGATCGCTTTTTCCAGTTTTTTAAACAAACCAACTGTCAATCCATCACATCTGGTATCGATCGTAGAATCATTGACTGCAAGACGTTTTACCTGATATTGATCGAATTTTTCTTTGAATACTTTTTCAAACCCGTCACCGGATACTTCAATTACTTCTGTATACAGCCCGGATTCTTCATATGCTTTGGTATCCGCAGCGGTTGCAATCGCAATTCTGTCCCCGCTTTTCGTCAGCAAAAACATCACTTCATTTTTACTGTCCGTATTGAACATCAGTTCCAGTGCAGTATCTGTTTTCAGCCGCGCATAAAATACCCACATATCGATATTATTATCCTGCAGCATTTCTGCAGCGCGCTGCATTTTTTCTTTTGCTACTTCGTTTCTGTTAATCATGTTTACCTCCCGCTCTGCCGTATGAACCGGCAATCTCTCGTGCATTTTTTCGGCAATTGCCGTTTTTCTTTATATTCCGCTCTGTGCTGCCCGGCAGACTGCAAGCGTCAATACTTTACTTCCAAACACGACCGAATCCCTGTGGATTCTTTCATTTATGCCATGAACCATTGTTACAGCACTGTCAAACGTCATATCCCAGGCATAAACCGGACTGTATCCGTATACTTTTGTATCCAGGTCTGCCAGGAAACGTCCATCACTGGAGCCCATCGACACAAACGGAAGAATTTCCGCTTCTTCTTTTGTTTTTCCCAGAATCTCCAGCGTTGCTTCTTCCAGAATTTTTAACATTTCTCCATCCGGGCTGCTTTCATACCCCTGGCTGAGAGAAACAATTCTGTAACTGCAGTCCCATTTTTCTGCAAGATTTTTTAAAACTTCCTCCAGATATTTCTGTCCGAAACCAGGGAGAAGTCTCACATCGCAAACCAGTGTCACTTCATTTACATTTTTCCCTGTAATCATCGTTACCGTCATGGAATTTTGTTTCATGGCTGTCAGTATTTTCTGCATCATGGGAGACAGCTGTACTCCTGCCAGCTTTTGTTCAAACTGCTTTACCGTATCCAGAACTCTCCCGTCAAGCTTCTGCTTTCCGATGTCCTCAGCAAGCCCCATCGCCCGCTCCATACCATCTCCGCTGGTAAAAAATGCACCTTTCGCGCTTTTTGCTTTCACGGTAAATTCCACTGTACCGCAGGATTTCTGTCCGGATTCGCAAAGGTAAAATTCCCTTTTTCCTCCAACTACCGGGAATCCGCCGCCCTCGCTGATCACATCACTGCCCCGAAAGAGCTCGCGGCCTGTTTTTGTCGTTTCACCAACTGTAATCTCATGATCCAGAAACCACTGGAGCCCATATGCACTTCCACTTTCTTCGTCCGAGGTTGCCAGAAAATATACATCCCGCTTTAACGGAATTTCTTTCTCCTTTAACGCCAGAAACGCTGTCAGCTCCATTGCTGTCAGCTGTTTTGTATCCACCGTACCCCGTCCATAAATATAGCCATCTACCTCCTGTGCTTCAAACGGAGGAAATTTCCACTGACTTGTCTGCGCGGCAACCACGTCGGTATGACTCATCAGGATCAACGGTGCCTCTTCTGCCTGATCTGCCAGCTGCCATGCCAGCAGATTTCCGCGTCCCTTTGCACTTTTCTGATACACATAAGGAATCCTGTGCTCCTGCAAAATACGTTCCAGATACAGGAGAAGCTTTTCTTCTTCCCCCGGCGGGTTTGTCGTATTGATCCTGACCAGATCCTTTAACAAAGCAACTGGTTCTATCATTTTTTCGTTCCTTTCTTTTCCTGTATCAAACAACTGTCCATTTATACTTCAGGGGTCTCGGACAGTAAGCCCGAAACCCCTGACCTGTTAAAAGTCTGTCATTTCTTTTATTCTGCAATATTCCACTTTTCAATCTGGAAGGTAATACCGCGGTAATCACATACAAAGTTCTGTACTTTGTCACTTACGCCTGCGATACCAGCCTTGTTATACAGCGGAATCCACGGAAGATCCTTGGAGATCAAATCTGCGATTTTGTGGAAGCATTCCGCTCTCTCATCAGGATCTGTCAGCAGCAGCTGATCTTTAAACAGCTGATCCACCTCCGGATTGCTGTAATGAATAAAATTCCAGGAACCAGCGCCGGTAGAAGTGGAAAAGTACTCATTATATTCATTCGGATCTGCTTCAACGCCAAAGCCCAATGTATAGCACTGGAAAGAATCTCCGGTTGTCTCTTCTGTTGCTTCACCAGGAAGCAGCTTTGTATATGCCAGTGTTGCAAAATCCTGTTCAATTACTTCCATCTCAACACCGATCGCCTTCCACTGCTGCTGGATCAAAGCAGCAACTGCTTTACCATCTGTACTGGTGGACATATCATAGGTCAGATGTAAGGTCTTTCCGTCTTTTTCATAATAACCGGTTGCATCATTCATGGTATATCCTGCTTCCTCCAACAGCTCTTTGGATTTTGCAGGATCATAATCATAAACCGTTACATTATCGCTGTGAGACCAGTGGTTGCTCGGAAATACATCATCACAGACATATGCATTGCCGTCACCATAAACTGTATTAATGATTGCCTGCTTATCAATGCCATATGCCAGTGCCTGACGAACACGCAGATCACTTAAGCTTTCTGTCAGCTGGTTTAATCCAATATAAGTAACCGTCAGCTGCTCGTATTTGTAATCGGATACACCATCCATCGCTTCTACATTTTCTACCTCTGCAGAAGGAAGATTGTACAACACATCGATTTCACCGTTCAGAAGCGCTGCAGTCAATGTTGTGTCATCACCGAACTGCACGGTTACATTCTGAATAGAAGGCTTTGTGCCATAATAGTCGTCATTCCGTTCCAGTGTGATGTACTGACCAGATTTCCATTCTACAAATTTGTACTTACCTGTACCAATCGGAGCGCGATTGAAGTCATCATTGCCCCATTCTCCGGGATCCTCTCCTTCCAGAATATGCTTGGGAAGAATACAGGTATACATATTAGAAAGAAATGCCGCATTTGCAGACTCCAGTGTAATCTCTACCGTATAGTCATCTACTTTTTTGATACCGGAAACACTGTCTGCATTACCTGCCTGATAATCAGCAGCACCTGCAATCGACATAACACGTCCGTCTGCGCCGCCGTTATAATTCGGATCAGCCAGAGACGTCAGAGTAAATACCACATCGTCTGCAGTAAAGTCTTCTCCGTCATGCCACTTTACGCCTTCCTTTAAATGGAACGTATAAACTGTTCCATCATCGGAAATATCCCAGCTGTCTGCCAGATCACCTTCATAATTCAATTCTTCATTCGGAACAACCAAGTAGCTGAAAATCATGTTCTGAACATTGCTATCGGGTGTTCTGGGCTGAATCAGCGGATTCAAATTTGCTACCTCAGAAGACTGACCGATTACTACACTGGTATCAGTTGCTACTGTTCCATCTGCGGCAGTGCTTTCCGTAGCTTCTGCTGCTCCCGCGCTGTCTGTGCTATTGCTGCTCCCGCATGCTGTTCCAAATACCATCATGCCTGCAAGCAATAATGCAAGGGGCTTGGACATTTTTTTCATAATGTTTCCTCCTTTGTCGATTTATCACTTTTACTCATTAAAGTGCCGGCTTATAAAAAAAGCAGAATCCTATTCTCTGATCCTGCTCCTTTGCACTTCACAGTGTCATAATATCACGCACCTATTTGAGTGTCAATATTTTTTTGAAATATTCAAATATTTTAGTTATTCAAATATTAAAATTCTATCAAAACCATATGTTTTTATTCCAGTTCTCATCCACACAAACTTTATTATAAGTTTTTCGTTTTTTCTAAATTTTCCAGTTGACTTTTTCAGAAAAATTCGTTATGATAATAAGGCTTGATGAAGCAATCGAAGCGTGGCTCAGTTTGGTAGAGCGCTGCGTTCGGGACGCAGAGGTCGCGTGTTCAAATCACGTCGCTTCGACTTTTAAAGACTGTTGAAATTTCAACAGTCTTTTTTGCTACAAAAATCACATAAAGCGCCCATAAGCGCCGTAAAACACCAAACCGATGGAGGATTTTTATGGAACAGGATATGACTCAGGGCAAACCGTTGTCCATCATACTCAAATTTACCCTGCCGCTGTTAGTCGGCAATATTTTCCAGCAGTTTTACAACATGGCCGATACGATCATCGTCGGCCGCTTCGTCGGTGCGAACGCTCTGGCTGCCGTTGGCTCCACCGGCACAGTTATGTTTCTGATCATCGGCTTTGCACAGGGCATTACCGCCGGATTTACGATTCTGACCTCACAGCGTTATGGAGCAAAGGATGAAAAAGCCGTCCGCGCCAGTGTGGCAAACGGTATCCTGCTCTCTGTTCTTGTCACAATCCTTATAACCGTGGTCGGTCTGAGCACCATGAAGCCTCTGCTTCTCCTTATGAATACACCGGAGGATATTTTTGCCGATGCGTATACCTACAGCATGTTGATCTGCAGCGGAGTCGTTGCCTGTATTTTTTATAACCTGTTTTCCTCACTTCTGCGGGCCATCGGCAACAGTAAGGTTCCGTTGTTTTTCCTTGTATTTTCCGCCTGTCTGAATGTGGTGCTCGATCTGCTCCTGATCCTCTGCTTCCATATGGGTGTGGCAGGTGCTGCAATTGCAACCAATATTTCACAGGGCGTTTCTGCGGTACTGTGTCTGATCTATATTTATAAGAACGTTCCCGTGCTTTGCCCGGAGCGCACCCAGTGGCGACTTTCCGCATCAGACACGGCATATCAGATGAGAATGGGCATTCCAATGGCACTGCAGTTTTCCATTACTGCATCCGGAGCAATGGTGATGCAGGCTGCCATCAATCTGTTCGGCTCGGTGGCAGTCGCTGCCTTTACTGCTGCCAGCAAGGTGCAGAGCCTCGTAACACAGGGCATGATGTCGATGGGACAGACAATGGCAAGCTACGGCGGTCAGAACTACGGCAAGGGCGATTATCACCGTCTGGAAAAGGGCGTCCGTTCCGCTCTCCTGATCAGCGTCATCTACTCGCTGCTCGCTGCAGCTACCGTCGGTCTGTTCCTGCGCCCGCTGCTTTCCCTGTTCTTCTCCGGAGACATCGATATAGCTTCCCTGATGCCCTGGGCAAAAACCTATATCTATATGTGTGCGGTCTTTTATATTCCGCTTTCCACGATTTTTATTTTCCGAAACATCATGCAGGGCTGCGGCTACAGCTTCCTGCCGATGATGGGCGGCGTAGCCGAGCTGTTTGCCCGCATGATCACAGCACTGATCGCCATGAAGCTTGTAAGCTTTCCCCTCGCCTGCTTCTGCGATCCTGCTGCATGGGTCGGCGCGGCGCTCTTTACCGGATTTTCCTGGTTATCCGTCAAGAAAAAGCTCCGTGCTTCCCTGCTGCCGGAGGATACCAGTTCTTCCAGCGAAGCAAAATGATACCCCATTTCCTCCCACTTTGTTAAAACCTCATCCAGAATTTCTCCGTTCGTCCGGGACGTATTGTGCAGCAGTACAATCGCCCCCGGATGAACTCTTTTTAACAGCTTTGACATCGCCTCTTCGCGGGTCGGCTGTTCCTCCTGCTTCCAGTCCACATAGGCAAGGCTCCAGAAAATCGTCCGATACCCAAGCTCCTTTGCCAGCTGCAGATTGTTGTCGCTATATTTACCCTGGGGCGGGCGGTAAAACCTCGACATCTTTTCGCCGGTTGTCTGCTCGTACAAGTCTTCCAGCTGCGCCAGCTCCTTCTGAAACTCTTCTTTTCCCATCTGGCTCATATCCGGATGATGATAGCTGTGGTTCCCGATGATATGCCCCTCCGCCCGCATCCGTTTGACCAGGTCGGGATTTTTTTCCAGATAATTCCCCACAATAAAAAAAGCCGCCGGCACATAATGCTTTTTCAATGCGTCGAGAATCGCCGGCGTGTTTCCATTTTCGTATCCGCAGTCAAACGTCAGATACAAAACCTTTTCCGTCGTATTCTCCGCATAAAACGCATCATATTGCGCCAGCTGCTCCATGCTTTCGTCCGCCACAGGCGGTTTGTTGTCCTCCTGAAAGGAAAGTCCCCAGTCCTTCTGTGCAGGACGCGCCATCACCGCCTGATCCCGCACGCTCACCGTATGCCCCACAACGCTTCCAAGGCAGAACGCCACGCCGAAAATCAGACACAGGGAAAGCACCGCTTTTAATTGTTCCATTCTGTCCATGCCGTTGTCCGTCCGACTCTTTTTATTATGTATATCGGAAAACGGCTTTTCCTATGCAGGGGATTTATCTGCTGATAATGTACTTGCAGATCGGATTTCCCTGTGCCGAAAACCGTTCCTCATACTCAGTCATGACGTTTCCTTCGTTTAAGCGCGCATCCGCGTGAAGGTCAAAGGTTTTTTCATTCAAAGTCCATCCTGCTGCTTCCACTTCTTCCAGTGCAAAATCAAACAGGGCGCGGTTGTCCGTCTTAAACTCGATCGTTCCGTCTTTTTTCAGGATTTGATCGTATCTTGCCAAAAACTGTCTGGACTCCAGGCGTCGCTTCGCGTGGCGGTCCTTCGGCCACGGATCGGAAAAATTCAGGTAAATGCGATCCAGCTCTCCCTGCGCGAAGACATTTTCCAGATCTTCTGCATCCATGCGGATCAGGCGAACGTTAGGCAGCTCTTCCTCCTCCAGCTTCTGAACCGCACGCAGCAGCACGCTGGAATATTTTTCGATACCGATAAAGTTGATTTCCGGGTAAAGGCGCGCCATATCCATCAGGAAACGTCCCTTGCCCATGCCGATTTCCACATAAACCGGATGGTCATTGCCAAACGCTTCTCTCCACTTCCCTTTCATCATTTCCGGTTCGTGTACGACAAACTCGCTCTCCCCGATCATTTCCCGACAGCCTGTAATATTGCGCAATCTCATGAATTATCCTCACTGTTTTTCATTATTATTTTATTGGGCTTCCGTCTTTCTCCCACTTATGAGCAAGCTCATGTGGGCTCAGACCTTTTGGCCCTGGCTTTGATACCTACGGATTGTTCCGTGCTGCGCACTCCCACAATCCTGATATCAATTTATCTTACTATATTTCGGGATAAAAAGGAAGCTTTGCGTTTTGGGGATGCTGCCCGCGCCATTCGCAAAACCGCGTCTTCGACGCTTTCCGCTGCTTCGCAGCTCATTTTTGCTCATAAAGCGGCGCTCCCCTCGTGGCATCCCGTGGGCAAATTCTCATGCA
>OGPN01002094.1_pt1 | contig 12056 bp, 8 predicted proteins | sample 1552941 | NCBI WGS metagenome assembly OGPN01 (sample SAMEA2580220, study PRJEB22360) | human gut metagenome | biome: human gut; feature: human-associated habitat; material: faeces | place: Denmark | collected 2008/2010
CAAAGTCGTCCGAAAGTTCCTCCCGATGGTCGAAACTTTCTTCCTCCAGAAGTGTAAAAAGCCAGATACATGCTCCGGCTTTTTACGAATTTGTACAGCAAATTCTATTTCATGCGCGCTGCCGCGCGGCAGCGTCAGCATCGCGAAAACGGACTTTATTGATAGACTGAACCACCCGAACGAAATCGAATGATCCGTCTTTTTCCACTCGCGCAGAGCTTGGTAGTAGGATTCGGGGCGCGAGGTCTCGGTATTGCCGTATTCGACCTTCTTTTCGGCTTCGACCTCCGTCCAGTCGCTGCAGTTGGTAAACGCAGTTGCGAAAAGCAGCGCCGCCGCCAATGCCCATATATTTTTCTTTATGTTCATAATGTATGCTTTCGTTTAGGTTTCGACACTATTTTTTCTTCGTCCAGAAAAGATCGACCGACTCGTTGTCCGTACCGCCCAGCAATGCCACCGCCTTGTCGTAATTGCTCTTGTTGAGGTTACGCTCGGTATAGGGATAGCGCAGCCGGCGCAGGCCGCGGAAATTGTCGGAGATAACGCCGCCGCTGAGGTTGTCGATGGCCGGCGCCAGTTCGGGATAGCCCGTACGGCGGAATTCGGCCCACGCTTCGAGTCCCATCGGGAAGTTTGCGATCCATTTCTGGGTGATGACGCGCTCCAGATTCTTCTCCGTGCCGTCCGCGTCGTTCCACTTGATCTTGACGTCCGTCTGACGGTCGTAGTTGTACTTCGCGCCGCGCGGATCGTTCAGATGTCCGGCGGGAACGAGCGTTTCATCGGCCAGATAGGCGTCGATGTCCTCGCCCGCCACACCGTTCTGCTCCATCGACAGACGCACGCCGGCTTCGTAATAGGACTGCGCCGTACCGCCTACGGTCCACCCTTTGAGCGCCATCTCGGCGCGCAGGAAATTGGTCTCGGCGGCCACGAAAATCGGCAGCGACGAGCCGGACTGCACGTTGGGCAGCGAATAACCGCTTACGGCCGATTTCTCGAATCCGGCCGTACCGGCGCGCATGCCGATATAGCGGGTGTTGTCGAAGGTCGATTTCTGGAAATAGGCTTCGCAGCGGGGATCGTCGTACCCGGTCATGTAATCGACGATCGAGGCGTTGACCCGCAGGTCGCCCCACGACGCCGAAGCCAGCTGATAGGGATTTCCCTGCACGCCGGGACTCATCATGGCGTTCTGGGCGTTGGTCTCGATCAGGCCGGCGGCATGGCCGCAGGCGCTCTCGGCGGCCTCGCGGTCGTTCGAGCGGATCGCCGCACGCAGGCAGAGCGAGTTGGCCAGACGTGCCCAAGCCGTATAGTCGCCTGCGAAAATCGGATCGTTGTTAGCCAGCGGTTTCGACGCCGGATACTCCTGCGCATAGGCGTAGAGCGTGGTCGCCGCGCCCGCGAGGTCCTCGATGATATGCTTGTAGACATCCTCCGCCGAGTCGTACTCGACATAGAACGAGCCGTCGGCTACCTTGCTGTAGGGGATCGGGCCGTAGCAGTCGGCGACGCGCATCATCACTGCGGCGCGCACCAGACGGGCCATCGCGTAGTAGTGGCCCGACTTGCTGGTCGATTTCTCGATGTCGAAGAAGTTGGCGTAAATATCCTCGAACATCGTGTTGTACGGCGTGGCGTTCCATGCGTCGGACGCATTGAACGTATCGAAGTTCTGACCGCCCCAGCGGTTCGACAGCGTGAAATATCCGCCCAGCGAGCCGACCATCTGATCGACCATCTGCGAGTCGTTCTGCTGCACGTACATCATGGCGTCGAGCATGGTGGGAATCAGCACGGCGGGGTCTCCCTTGTAAAGGGCATAGGGATCGGTGTTGTACTCGTCGAAATTGCCCGTACAACCCGCAAAACCGCATACCGTCAATAAGAGGCAGGTAAGTTTAATGATATTTTTCATAGCTTTGGTTCGGTTAGAATTGCAGTTTCACGTTAAAGCCGAAATTGCGCGTGCTCGGCTGCATGAAGTAGTCCACGCCCTGATAGTAGGCGTTGTCCGTCGCCGCCGAGATTTCGGGGTCGAACGGCGCCTTGCAGTAGATCATCCAGAGGTTCTTGGCGACGAATCCGACCGTCAATCTGGCTTTGTTGCGGAACCACCGCGCCGGCAGCGTATACTGCAGGCTCAGCTCCTGCAGGCGTACGTTGGTGGCGCTGTAGAGGTAATAGGCTCCGTAACCGCCCTCGGCCGTCGAAATCGCCGAATAGTACTTCTGGGGATCGACGGTGCCGTAGTTGATCGGAATGCCGCCGCGGTCGCGCGCGTCGGCCGTGGCCTGCGACGCGCCGTAGTAGTCCAGCACGCCCTGCGTGGCCGAGTAGGTCAGGCCGCCGATTCGGGCCGTGAGGACCGCGCCGAGTTCGATGCCCTTGTAGCCGAAGCTGTTACTCCAGCCCATCGTGTAGCGGGGCGAGAGCTGGCCCACCTTGCGGAAGTCGGTTTCGGCGATCGAGAGATTGCCCGTCGAAGGATCGATCTCGATGTTGCCGTTCAGGTCGCGCTTAAGCTCGTGATTGACGTAAATATCGCTCATCGAACCGCCCGGACGCAGGATGACCTGCGGCGCCACGTTGCTCGCGCCCAGCCAGTCCTTCTGAATCTCGTTGTCGGTGATGGTCTCGCCCGTCACGGGGTTCACTTCGCCGGCCGCCAGCCGCTTGATCTCGTTGCGGTTGAGCGTAAAGGTGTACGAACTGCTCCATGTGAAGTCGTTCCACTTGTTGTTGTAGCCCAGCGCCAGCTCGACGCCTTGGTTCTGCACGTCGCCGGCCTGCACGACCACTTGGTTGTAACCCGACGAAGAGGGCAGCGGCGCATAGATCGTCTGGTGGTAGGTGTTCGAACGGTAGTAGGTCACGTCGAGGTTGATGTGGTTGAGGAAACGGGCGTTCAGGCCGATCTCCCACGACTTGGTGTCCTCAGGCTTGAGGTTGTAGGCCGGATAGGTCGAAGGCTTGCTCCAGTTGTGGGTCTGGTTGTTGAACGAGTAGGCCGGATTGGAGAGGTAGCGGGCGAAAGCCGACGCCACCTTCGAATACGACCCGCGCACCTTGAGGAAGGTGAACCATTCGGGCATGTTCACCATGTTGGAAACCACGGCCGACAGACCCACCGAAGGATAGAAGAACGACGAGTTTTTGGAATAGGCCAGCTGCGAAGCCCAGTCGTTGCGGCCCGTCACCGTCAGGTAGAGCATCGAGCGCCACCCCACCTCGACCGAAGCGAAGATCGCCTGCGTCTGGTCGTGCCACCCCTCCTGCAGGGGTTTGAACTTCTCCTGATAGTTGAGGTTGTTCATGGCGAAATGGTTGGTCAGCAGCAGGTCGCCCGCCACGCCGGCCTGCTCGTAGCGCTGGTCGTTGATCGAAGCGCCGATGTTGGCGTTGAGCGTCCAGTCGTCACCGAAGGTCTTGTCGATGTTGAGCATCACGTCGCCGTAGAAACTGCGGTCGTGCTGCGTCTGGTCCTCGTAACCGCCGTTCGTTCCGCAGAAGGTGGTCAGCGTCGAGGCGTAGAGCTTCTGCTTGATGCGGTATTCCGAATTATCGACCCGCACGCGGCCCGAAACGTTCATCCAGTCGGTGATGTTCCACCGCAGCGAGGCGTTGAGCATGTAGCGCCGCTTGCTCGTCTCGCGGTTCATGCGGTTCTGAATCCAATAGGGGTTCTGCAGCGAATGCGCGCCCTCGCCGTAAGGCCAGTACTGCACCATATAGCCGCGCACGGGGTCCCAGCGCTCGAAAAGGCGGATTTCGTCGAAGTCGTCGCTGCGCGGGAAGAGGTAGAGCGCGGGCAGCGGGTTGTAATACTTGCCCTGCGTCACCATGTTTTCGTCGTGCTGGATGATAAAGCTGGCGCCCAAGTCCAGTACGAGCTTGTCCTTGGCGAACGAGGTGGTATTGCGGGCCGTGAAGTTGTAGCGGTCGTACGTATTTTCGGGAATGATGCCCGCCGTATTGGTCGTCGAAGCCGAGATATAGGTCTGGTTCTTCTCGTTGCCCGTCGATACCGACACCGAGTTGATGATGTTGGTTCCCGTGTTGAAGAACTTCTTGGCGTCGAACGTGCTGGCATACTTCTCACCCCAGTTCATCAGCCCCGAACTGGTTCCGTAGCTGTTCTGCATGTCGGGCAGCCGGTAGACCTTCGAAAAGGTCGTGCTGTTGCTGACGGTCACCACCGTACGGTCCTTGACGCCGCGCTTGGTGTTGATGACCACCACGCCGTTGGCGGCGTCGCTGCCGTAAAGGGCCGCAGCCGAAGGGCCGGTCAGCATGTTGATCGACTCGATGTCTTCGGGGTTGATATCCGCGGCGCTCTCCGAACCGGCCTGCTTGGCATAGGTGCCGCCGTCGCCGCCGAAGCTGTGGTTATACATCGGAATACCGTCAATGACGTATAGCGCATTACTGCTCTGCTCGATAGACTTTGTACCACGCATCACCACTTTACTGGCACCTCCCACACCGGAAGAAGAAGCATTAATGACAACGCCGGCAGCCTTTCCGCTCAAACTGTTGATAAAGTTGGCGTCTTTTATTTCCGGCATCTTGTCTGCTCTGATTTGCTGGACGTTGTAGCTCAATGCTTTTTGCTCGCGTTTGATGCCGAGAGCAGTTACTACAACTTCCGATAGCTGTTGCGTATCGGCTGTCAGTTGAATGCGGTAATTATTCTGGTTGGTGACTTTAATGCTTCCTGAAGTATAACCGATATAAGTAAATGTCAGTGTATTTCCGGTGGAAGCTTCGATCAGGAAGTTCCCGTCGATGTCTGTGATAGATCCGGCGGCAGTGCCTTCCACTTTGATGTTCACTCCGATCAAGGGATCGTTGTTTTCATCAACTACCTTACCGGTGATCTTTTTGGTCGGGTTGCTTTCTTTCTTTTGTTCCGGAATAATCATGATATATTTCTCTTTCAGTTGATAGGTGAAACCTGTACCTTTGAGAATTTGAGCGAGCGCATTTTCCAACGAAGCCGCCTCTATATTGAGGGTGATGGCCGGTTTGTTTTTCAGTTGGGAATCGTTGTAGCCTACGGACATACCGGATTGTTTTTCAACTTCTTTCAGTGCTTCAATCACAGATATACTATTCTTTTTAATAGTGATTTTAGCACCATTTTGTGCAAGGGAAACTGTTGTGGCGAGCATCAAACAGAAAAAAAGCATAAAACTTCTTCCCTTTGTCTTCTTGTCTACTATAAATTTATAAATTTGTAGCATTTTCTTAGTATTAGGTTATTGACTAAATTATTTCGAGGTAATTTGTAGAGTAAACTCTAATATTGGGAATTCAGATTTCATATCCGGGACGGAGTGAGGCCTCTGTTCCGGGTATTTTTTTGCATGGCATATAAGGTTAAAAAGTTATATTCTTGTCAGATAGCACTTGTCTTCTACTATTCTATAGTCCATTTGTCCGACCACGTTCACGATGATTTCCATCACTTCTTCGAGTGGTGCGTTGTCCTTGAAACGAAAACTGAACCTGTCGTTTTTGAGGTTCTTGATACTATATACAAAGGCATAAGGATATTTTCGCTCCAATACGTTGATGATGTCCGTCAGCGTCATCTTTTGCAGAACCAGTTCTCCGCGTTGCCAGGCTGTCACATCGTCCATATCCGGATTGGAGAGATCATATTTCTTATTGTTTCTGTTATAGGCAAACTGTTCGTTGGGATGGAGAATGACACTTGTTGTCAGATTGTTATAATCTACACGGATACTGCCTGAAATGAGGGTCGTTGCTATTTCCTGGCTTTCAGGGTAGGCAGATACATTAAATTCCGTACCCAACGCAGTAATCTGTAAATCATTGGATTTCACGATAAACGGACGTTTTTTGTCCGGCTTAACCTTGAAGTTGGCTTCGCCTAACAGGAATACACTACGACTATCTCCGGTAAACTCGTGCGGATATAAAAGTGTACTTTTCGAGTTGAGTTGCACTTTTGTTCCGTCGGGCAGCGTCAAACTTCTCATTTCTGCTATCGGAATATATTGCTGTAACAAGTCGGTTTCCGCTTTTGTGCCTACAGTCGATAGATAGACCGAAGAGGCAAGCAGGAGGAATAAGATAGCGGCTGCGGATTGCCATATATGTATTGGGCGAATTCTTCTCTCTTTGGGTACGGTTGGAATACCTTCCTGTTTTTTCAGGCGCTCGTAAGACTTCTGCATTCCTTTCACGTTTTTTTGCCGTTGCGCTTTGTTCCATAGCTCTCTCAAAGCATCTTCTTTCTGGGATGCATGATCCTCATCTACAAGCCATTGATAGAATTCATTTTGGGTAGCTTCCGGATAGTTATTGCCGGTAAATAATATCAGTATTTTCTGAAAAAAGTTCCTCATTTGCGCTGTTCTTTTTAGTGGTTACACTATTAGCACAATCGAAAATGGGGGATTACTTAAAAGAAACACAAGAAAAATGCAATAAAAATAGTTTTTTTTATTTCGAGCAGGGTCAGATAGATTTGGTGTTCCACAGTTCGTACGGAAATATTGAGTGCTTGTGCTATCTCCATATTACTCATATTGTTGATGCGGCTCATTTCAAAAACTTTTCTGCGGCGTTCGGGAAGGCGGTCGAGAATTAGGCGGATGATTAATAGTGCTTCTTTATAATAGATAGGGTCGAGAGTATCTTCGGATTTTAGTAAGTCTTCGATTAGATATTTCTGCGATAATTGTTCCTGATAGGATTGTTCCAGTCTTTTGCGTTTGATGAAATTGAAAGTTGTGTTTTTAGTCATGGCGTAGATATACTGGCCTATGTCTTTGTTTTCCAGCCAGACCTCCGGTTGTGTCCATAATTTAGCGAACACATCCTGAATGATATCTTCTGCGTCCTCTTCAGATTTGAGCAAGTTTATAGCGAAATATTTAACAGCGGAATAGTGCGTGGTAAATATAATTTCGAATTGGCGGGCTAGATGAATAGGGTCTTGGTTTTGGCTCATAGGTTTATCAGGTCTGTTGGTATGAGACAAATGTATGTAAATAATTCAACAATACTAAGAAGCCAAGATTAGTATGCGAAAAAGGAAACTAAAAAAACGACTTCAAGTTCTGTGTTTTTATGAACTCTTAACTGTGAAAAGGAAAAAAATAGTGACGCTATCCAGTAGGGATGGCGTCACTATTCGAGTGAGATGGTGACGGTATACCAATGTGATACCGTCACTATTTTTAGATATGTATTTTACCAGTTTCTTTTCACTGTGCGGTAACCGTAGCCGATAATTACAAGAAAACAGATGAACGGAAGAATAAATGAAACATTGACAGCCGGTAACCACGCTATTTGTTCCAAATCAATGATGCTTGCCTGTAGCGGTGGAAGAACAGAACCTCCCAGGATAGCCATAATAAGGCCGGCAGCTCCGAACTTCGCATCATCTCCCATACCTTTCAAGGCAATACCGTAGATGGTAGGGAACATCAATGACATACAAGCCGATACTGCTACCAGACAATACATTCCGAAGATATTTTGAAGGAAGATTACACCTAAAGTGAAAATACCTCCAAAGATAGCAAGAATCATCAGCAATTTACCCGCATTGAGATAGCGCAGAATGAACGTACAGATAAAACGGCTAATACAGAATATCACCATTGCTATGATATTATATTGTTGAGATAGTACTTCCGCACTTTTCTCGTCCATACCTTGTGACATGAACAAGCGTGTTCCATACTGAATGATGAAAGTCCAGCACATAATTTGTGCACCTACATAGAAAAATTGGGCAATCACACCTTCACGATAACGCGTTTGGGTGAAAATACGTTTCAGTGTAGGGAAGAAGTCTATTCTATGATTCTGATCTCCATTCTTAGGCATCTTGACGAATCGTATCAGAAGCAACATGGCTACGATAATCAGTCCGATAATGAGATAAGGAGCAATCAGGACGCTAAGGTCGCTTTCTTTGATTGCTTGAAATTCGCTGTCGTTAAGCAATGCGCGGTCTTCGGTACACATCGGATGCAATTTCGCTTGAATGAACTGCATGGCTACATACATTCCGAGAAGTGACCCCATCGGGTTGAAAGACTGTGCAAGGTTCAATCGCCGGGTAGCTGTTTCTTCCGTTCCCATGGAAAGAATATACGGATTACAGCTTGTTTCGAGGAAAGATAATCCGCAGGTCAGAATAAAATAAGCAATCAGAAACGGATAGTACTCACCCGTCATTTTGGCGGGGAAGAATAAGAAGGCTCCGAAAGCATACATACCCAGTCCTAACAAAACACCTGCTTTGTAGGAATATTTGCGGATGAAGATGGCAGCCGGGAAAGCCATTGCAAAGTAGCCTCCATAGAAGGCAACCTGTACCAATGCCCCGTCGGTGGCACTCATCCGGAAGATTTTAGAGAATGCCTTTACCATCGGATTGGTAATGTCATTGGCAAATCCCCATAACGCAAAACAGGAGGTAATGAGAATAAAAGGTATAAGATAACTGATGCCATCTTTCGAAATGATGGACTGCTTGGTGTGTTTCATGGTTGTTTCTGGTATTTTTTTAAGTATTATACAAATGGAACATTCTTTCCATCGGTTTCCATTTCTCGGCGGAACTCATTCCGGGTGCGGCTTGTTGGAAGATAGCCATATATTCTTCCCACTCCTGTTGGCGGGGAAGGGTGTTCAGGCGTTCCATTGCCGTGTCCCAGTCAAAATCAAGGGGAGTTTCGACGATCATAAACAGTCGGGTTCCCAGGATATAAATTTCCATTTCCAGGATGCCAACTTCCCGGATACCGGCAAGAATTTCCGGCCATGCTTCCGCCTGGCTATGTCTTTTCCGATATTCGGCGATTAGTTCCGGAGAATCGCGTAAATCAAGGGTTTGGCAATATCGTTTGACGGGAACGTCATAAGATTGAACCTGATAACCGGTTTTAGATGTTTCCATATACTTTTATTTTTTAGGATAATATACTTGTGGTGTAACGCTGCGAGTGACAATTTCCCGCAATTCACGAAGATCGGCAATTTCTCCTTTAGCCATTGCCTGCGTCAGGATGTTTCCCATTGCAGTGGCTTCCACCGGACCTGCATAAACAGGAATACCGAGTTCGTCAGCTGTCAGTTGGTTGAGCAACTTATTTTGTGATCCTCCTCCGATGATATTTAACTGACGGATTGGAGCGGGGAGGCAACGGTTGAGCTGTTCCACAGCCAGCCGATATCTGAAAGCTAATGACTGGAGCACACATCGTACAGTCTCTGCCTTGTTTTGGGGAATTTGCAAAGCATGATTCCGGCAATAATGAATAAGCGCGTTCTCCATATTTTCCGGATTCATGAATATGGTGTCGTCTACAGGGATGATTGTATCAATCTCGGCTTCGGCTGCTTGCGGGATGATTATATCATAATCTTGTTCCTCGCCACACGCTTTCCACTCGCTCATCAAGCGTTGCAGAATCCATAATCCTGTTATATTCTGGAGGAAACGGATTTTGCCGTCTACACCTCCTTCATTGGTGAATTGAGCTTTTCTTGCTTCTTCCGTTAATATGGGTTCGTCCACTTCAACTCCCAGTAACGACCAAGTGCCGGAACTAAGGAAAGCGATAGGACTTTCTGCAGCAGGAACAGCAGCTACGGCACTGGCTGTATCATGTGAACCTACGGCAATAACGTCTACGGCACCCAGTCCGGTTTCGCGTGCAATATCCTCTTTCAGAGTGCCTCTGATTGTTCCGGGAAGAATGATTTTACCGAACAGATGTTCGGGAAGACCTAAGCTATGTATGGTATCGAATGACCAGTTGCGTGATTTGGCGTTGAGTAATTCAGAGGTGGAGGCGATACAATATTCATTATTGGCTACCCCTGTCAGGAAATAACTGAAGAGATCGGGCATGAATAAAAGTTGCCGGGCAACTTCCAACTGTGCATCTTGATTTTGCTTCATGCTGTAAAGTTGAAACAGCGTATTGATAGGCATCACCTGAATACCGGTTTCGGCATAATGTCGATGTTCATCCATGCACTTGAATACTTCTGCCGGCATTCCCTCTGTTCTTGCATCCCGGTAACAGACTGGATTTCCTAATAGGTTTCCATGTTTGTCAATCAGTCCGAAATCCACTCCCCAAGTGTCAATACCAATACCTTTTACGGCATATCCTTTTTGTGCAGCCAGTTTTAGTCCGGTTTTCATATCTTCGAACAGAGCCGGGAAGTCCCAGTAAATATGATTGCCTAGTTTGACCTGCCGGTTGGAGAAGCGGTATATCTCTTCCAATTCCAGCCTGCCGTTAAGAAGAAAGCCGGCGATGATTCGCCCGCTGCCGCCTCCGAAGTCTGCTGCTAAATAAGTATGTTTGATGGTATCTTTCATGGTAATATGCCTGGATATTAGTTGGTTTTCTTTCCTAATACGTAGATTTCCAGGTCTTCAATTTCTGCCGGTGTGAGCACTGAATAATCACCGCCGGATTGAACAATGATGCGACAAGCCATTTCGAAAAAAGTAGCCCGTTCATATACTTGGTCGAAGTCTTTTCCGCACACCACTTGTCCGTGGTTGGTCAGTAAAACCGAGTTATGCTTTTGCATGGCTTCTACCACGGCTTTCGCCAGTTCCGGTGAGCCGGGACGATAATACGGAATCACAGGTATTTCTGAACCTACATGGCAAGGAATTTCTGCTGTTACGTTGAAATTTGCCGGCTTGTTCTTCATGCAGGAGACAGCGGTGGCATATTCCGATTGGAAATGGAGAACGACATTGACGTCCAGACGTTCACGGAGAATACCCAAATGGAATGTACTTTCCATAGAGGGTTTTACACCATTGGCAGGAATGCCGCTGGCAATATGGCAGATTGAAACCTTTTCTTTGCCAAGTGTGGGAACCCAGGAACCCGTACCGGAAATCAATGCTTCTTCGCCGATTCTCCAGGAAAGGTTACCGCTGCTGCAAAGCATTAACTTTGCATCCCCGTAACGATGTGCTTGTGCAATGAACTGTTCAATATGTTCGTTAGTAATCATAGTCTTACTTATTTAAGTCGCTGTAGGGGGCGGGGCTATCCCGACATTTGTTATGTGTCGGGTGGAGGACCCCGTCCCTACGAACGGCAAAGTTAAAATATTTATTTATACAGGACGAAAAAAACTTGTTTATTTATAAATAGGACCATAAGTTGCACAAGCTCTGTAATCTGATCCTTCTTTGTCCATGCCGAAAGCATTCCAGGCAGCCGGGCGGAACATCTGATCTTCTTCTACATTGTGCATGCATACCGGGATGCGGAGCATGGAAGCAAGAGTGATTAAGTCCTGGCCGATGTGTCCATAGCTGATGGCGCCATGATTGGCTCCCCAGTTATTCATGACTGAATATACGTCTTTGAAAGCCGGTTTATCACACAAACGGGGCACAAACCAGGTGGTAGGCCATGTCGGGTCTGTACGCATATTGAGTTTCTGATGGATTTCCGGATCAATTTCCACTGTCCAACCTTCTGCGATTTGCAGGACAGGGCCTAAGCCTTTAATCAGGTTGAGGCGCATCATGGTAACAGGCATTCCGCCTTTTGACAGGAAGTTGGACGAGAAGCCACCCCCACGGAAGTAGTCACGGTCTGCCGGATACCAGGTCGTTGCTTTGAGACAGTTCTCTACATCAGCGTCCGTCAGGTTCCATGGTTCTTTCATAACCGGATTGCCTGCTGCGTCTAATGATTGGCCGGAACCGTCGAGAGTCGTTGCACCGGAATTGATAAGATGGATGATACCGTTTGCTGCCAATCCGCTCAACTCTTTGCCGGTTACACGTTTCACGGCTTCAGGACTCCAGTAAGTACGTACGTCGGAGAATATTTGTGCACGGTTGGTCAATAGATGTCCGAACAACATGGCTACACCGTTGCAGGCATCATTTTCGGTAGCTACCACAAATGCTTCACGGATACCATTCCAGTCAAAAGAGGTATTGAGTAAAGCTTCCGGATAGTCACCGTTAGGATAGAAGTCTGTCCATTGGCGTTGTCCCTGGA
>OGPN01002098.1_pt1 | contig 12032 bp, 8 predicted proteins | sample 1552941 | NCBI WGS metagenome assembly OGPN01 (sample SAMEA2580220, study PRJEB22360) | human gut metagenome | biome: human gut; feature: human-associated habitat; material: faeces | place: Denmark | collected 2008/2010
TAAAATATCCATGGATGATGTTCTCTATTCTTGCTTTGTTTATTGAGATTTTTGCAGTAGGAGTGAAATTAAAAGAAGAGCAGGAACTTACCATTTGACCTGAACTGAAAAAAGAGAAATTATGGCTATAATAGTAAACCTTGATATAATGATGGCCCGGAGGAAAATATCTCTGGGAGAATTGGCAGAAAAAATAGATATTACGCCGGCCAATCTGTCTATATTGAAAACCGGAAAGGCAAAAGCAATCCGGTTCTCAACACTTGAAGCGATTTGTAAAGAGCTGGATTGCCAGCCGGGAGATATTCTGGAATATAGAGAAGGAGAGGAGTAGTTGCTATGAGATTGTTATGGGGGCTTTATCCTTTCTTTTTAGGTATATTTTTGCAGTCTTCTCAATGAATTTGCATGCCTCGTCTATACCCAAAATGCTGGTGTTGAGACATAAATCGTAATTTCTAGAGTCATTCCACGTACGGCCGGTGTAGGCTTTGTAGTGGTTGGCTCTTGCTTTGTTTATTCGTCTCAGTTTACTTTCTGCCTTGTCTGCAGGCTCTCCGTATTCATTAATAATTCTTTTGAGTTTGCTGTCCCGATCTGCATGTAGAAATATATTAAAGCATCGTTCACAATCCTGTAAGACGTAATTAGCGCACCGGCCTACTATTACACAAGAATGCTGGCTTGCTACCTTGCGGATTACTTTACTTTGGGCAACAAACAGAGCGTCGTCAGAAGAGAGACTTTTCTCAATGGGTACAGTGAAATCCTGCATGATGAATTCGTAGAGTAGTTGGCTTGAAATGTTCTGCTCATGTTGTTCCACATATCCTGGTGTGAGATTATTTTCGGTTGCTACCATATTAATCAGTTCTTCATCATAAAATGCAATACCTAAGTTACTGGCTATTTTTCGTCCTATTTCCCGTCCTCCACTGCCAAATTCTCGTGCTATGGTGATGACGAATTGTGTTTTACGAGGAACTTCGACAGTGACAGAAACTGTCCGGTCACTGAGCATTGTATTCAGGAAAATCAACCGATGATTGAAAAAGCGTGCGAATACGCCGACAAGTAATGCCGCCATAATAGTTCCTTCTCGTACGCCTGTAATCTCTCCGAATAGTATCAGAGACAAAGTACAGGCCAAAATCATCAATGTACAATCGAAACCTATTTTCACCCAGCCAAACTCTTTTTTCTTCTTCTGTGAGATAGCATGTACGAACGCTTCTCCCGATAGCATAACTACATTGGCTATTACTTCCAGACTGACTCCTAACCCGAGAATCATGCAACCCAGGAGTAAAGTAACCATTTTCCAAGGGTAGAATTCCGGCATTACCCATGCCAGTATCAGCATGGAGAGGTCTATGAAAAAGCCGAAAAGGATGGAGACGGGGAGTTGTAACCATTGGATTTCTTTAGTAATACGATCTGTCCTGCTATGAGAAAAAGGTTTAGAATAAAAGTCAGTGTTCCCAGTGTGATAGGAAATCCGAGACTGATGGTGTAAGGAAGACTGGAAATAGGAGATGAGCCAAGTCCTGCCTTGATAATCAGACTGATTCCTATTGCATTGATAAATAAGCCGGTGATGAATAAAATGTACCTTTTTGTCGTTTCTTTTTTTGACATACCTCTTTGTTTAATTTCAAGTTGCAAAATTAAGCTGTTTTATCTTACCGGATTTGTCGCTAAGTTGCAAAATTAGTTGTCTGTAAGAGTCATATTGATTATCTTTGCCACTATGAATCATCAACGTGAGTTTCGGAAATCCGAAGAGCCTTTTTATTTTGTGTGCTATGATAAGCCAACACAGAAAGAATTGTATGAACGTAATTACAAACTGATAAAAGTGGTGGAGGGGATGATTGCGTTGTCTAATTCCGGGGAGCATATTATGGCGAGAGCAGGTGATTACTTTTTTGTCAACCGTGGTGGGTTCTCGAAGATCAAGATAACGCCTGGTAAGAATGGATATTGCCGCTTGCTTTGCCTGAACCTTACGGAGAAGTTTTTAAAGTCTTATGCACAGAATAATCTGGTACCAGTGTGCACGAGCTATACTTCATTCTATTTTAAGAAGATAAATGAGAATACATTTTTGAAAGCTTTGTTTGCTTCGCTTGCTGTTTATTCGGATGAGGGAGTTCATTTGGATAGAAGATTGATTGAACTTAAACTGGAAGAATGTCTTCATTTGTTGACTTTTACAGATAAGGAAATTGTTGCTTCCTTGTTTAGTAATCCATTGGTTCAGAAAGATCTGGTTGAGTTTATGAATGCTAACTATATGTTTAATGCCCCTTTGGAGCATTTTGCAGAGTTTTCGGGTAGAAGCCTTTCTACGTTTCGCCGGGAGTTTATCCGGCTATTTGGCGTAACACCTAATAAGTGGTTGATTGATAAACGTCTGGAGGTTGCTTATCATAAGATAGCAGAGGAGCGTCAGAGACCTTCGGATATTTATTGGGAGTTAGGGTTTGAAACCCTGGCGCATTTTTCCCGGAAGTTTAAAGAGAAGTATCATATGGCACCGTCACAGTTAAAGGGGGATGACTTAGATGCAGATGTCCCGGCTTTATAAAAAAAGGGGGGTAAAAGTAAAATCAGCCATTATTAAAACGCAGATTAACGCAAATTAGCGCAAATGTTAAATTGTATTTGCGCTAATTTGCGTTAATCTGCGTTTCTAAAGTTACATATTGATAGTTTTATCTGCTTTTGACGCACCCTCTCTTTTCATATGGTATGAATCTTATTTGATTTCCAGTAAATCCTGAGCTTTCATTTCAACAGTGATTAATCCCTTGCTATCGGTTTTTGCCGAGACTTCTTTTCCGTTCAAGGTTACCGTATACTTCTTTTCGATAGGAAGTTTTACAGTAAACGTGTTGTCGGCTGTAGCTTTCAATGATGCATGTTGGATCACAGCATTTTCCCATTGTGCCGAAACCTCAGCTCCTCCACGAATACATAAACCCTTGAATAGCCCATTCTTCCATGCTGTCGGTAAGCAAGGCAGGAATTCAACATATCCTTCATGGTTTTGTATTAACATCTCAGCCATTCCGGCAGCTCCTGCAGGATTTCCATCGAATGAATAAATGTCATTCGGGGCTCCGGCTATGCCGCCTGGTGAAACAGTCAACAGGTTTTCGCGTGATAACATTCCCTGAAGAGTCTTTACACTTTTGTAAGCTTCTTCCGCATCCTTCAGGCGGGCATAAAAGCAGATCATGTTGGCACGACTCCATTCTGTATCTTCCCAGTTTTCTGCAGCAAGACGCGCTTCTATCGTTTTACGGGCTGCTGCTGCGAGCTCGGGAGTTTTCTCTAAAGTGATTTGTGAGAAAGGATATAAAGCTAATAAGTGCGAAGTATGGCGATGGTTCGGGTGTGCTTCTTCATAATCTTCAAACCACTCGCGGATGGCTCCGTTTGCACGCAGTTGTATAGGAGGTAGTTTGGCTAAAGCTGTTTGCAGATTATTACTGAATGCTTTGTCAATGCCTAAAATATCAGCAGCCTGGATGCAAGAAGTAAAGATCTCATAAACAAGTTCACGGTCACAGGTAGGCATCATAGAGGCTACCATTTCCTGTCCGTCTGCTGTTTTGAACCAGTTTTCCGGTGAGATACTTGGACCTGTCATCAAATAGCCATTAGCAGGATTTTCTGCCATATAGTCAAGTATAAATTCTGCATTACCTTTTAGCAAAGGATAAGCTACTTCTGCCAGATACTTTTTATCCTGTGTATATTCATACTGTGTCCATAAATGCGTAGCTATCCATGAACTGGCCAGGGGGAATAGTCCCCAGATGATAGTTCCGGATGCCGGGGTGTATCCCCAGATATTGGCAGTTGTGTTGGCTGTCCAGCCTTTGCAGCCATATACAACTTCAGCAGTTTTGGTTCCATGTACGGATAAATCTTTGATGTAATTGAAGAGTGGAGTATTACACTCTGCCAAATTTCCTACATTGGATACCCAGTAGTTTTGTTGCGTGTTTATATCAAGATGATAGTCGTTTGTCCATCCCATATTACAAGCCTTATTGTCATTAAAGAAACCTTGTAAAGCAATTGGCAACGGTGAATTCTCACGTGAACTGGCTATTGTCAGGTAGCGTCCGTACTGAAAGTACAAAGCATCGAAACTTGTATCTGTTTTTCCCGATCGTATTTGTTTCCAGCGGATATCTGTAGGTATGGTGTCGTTAAAATCTTTACCTAAGTTCAGTTCTACCCGGTTGAATAAATCTGAATAATCTTTTATATGCGTCAGCTTCAGTGCTTCGTAAGGTTTCATACCGGCCTCTTCGACTGTTGTTGCGCACAAAGCTTTATAATCCGGATTTTTATAATCGGTACGTACGTCTACAATCATTGTCACCGCATCAGCATTGCTTACACTGATACCCGCTTCATCCATTTTTACTTCGCCATTATCAGCCAATACGGCTATTCTTCCTTCAAAATTCACACCACCCGGACCGTGTAACGGAAAGTCTACTTTACCGGTAAAGATCAACTGATTATTTTCGACGGTAAATGCTGACTGACGCATTAGATCCAGAGCCATATCCATGGTGACAGACTTTGGTTTATCTGCTGATAAGCGAAGAACAAGTACATTATCGGGATTCGTAGCAAAGTATTCACGCTTATAATTTACCCCACCTGCATTAAAAGAAACACTGCTGATTGCTTCGTTTAAATTTAGTGAACGGCGATAGTCTGTTATATCTCCTTCAGGATAAGTAAACCTTATTTTCAGATCACCTATAGGAAGATGGGTACCGAAAGATGTTTGCATGCCATTCAGGTTGTCACCGGCTGTCTGATTTCCTTCCCATAACTTTCCTTCGAAAAATAGCTTTCTCAAATTATCCAGTTTAGCACGACCGAAGGGTCTATCCTGATTCTCATTGAACTGCCCTGACCACATGGAAGATTCATTCAAGGCCAGCGTTTCTTCTTCGATTCCACCATAAGTCATAGCACCCAACCGACCATTACCGATAGGTAGGGATTCCATCCATTCTTTTGCAGGTTGGGCATACCACAACTCTGCGGTTTCACCAGCATTATTTGCACTTTGACATCCTGTAAACGCCAGGGTTGCTACTGCTAAATAAGTTTTTAAATGTGTCATATTTTTCATGATTAATAGTACTATTACTTTTGTGGTGTAGCACTCATAACAAATTCCAGGGTACCGCCATTTAATATATCCTGATGTGTGATATAATTTTTTGTATACTTCTTACCATTTAGCTTTATGGAGCGGATATAAATCTCATTTCCTTTTTTGCGGGGAGCTTTTATTGCAAAAGTCTTTCCGTCGGGCAGATGTATCGTTGGTTTTTCCAGCATCGGAGTGCCGATTATATATTCACCACTCGCCGGGTTGACCGGGTAGAAACCAAGTGCTCCGAAGATGTACCAGGCAGACATCTCACCACAATCATCGTTTCCGGCATATCCCGAAGAAGTATCATTGTACAGGTTATTCATGATGTGCGCTACATACTTCTGTGTTTTCCAGGGTTCTCCAGCACAGGTATACAGGTAAGCTACGTGATGGCTGGGTTCATTTCCATGGGCATATTGGCCAACAAAGCCGGAGGCATTATCGTTTAGTTCACCGCTTTGATGATTGACGGTGAAGAATGTATCCAGTTTTGTTGTAAAGGCTTTATTTCCTCCTGTCAATGTAATGAGGTCGGGTATGTTTTGTGGTACATACCAAAAGTATTGCCAGGCATTTCCTTCTGTGAAAGGATAACCGCCATTGGCTCCGTATTTATAAGGATCAAATGGCTCTATCCATTCGCCCTTATCATTTTTCGATTGAAAGAATCCGGTCTCCGGATTGAATAAATTACGATAGAAAGCGGAGCGTTTCATAAAACGTTCGTGGTCATTGTTCTTTCCTAATTTTTTTGCTAACTGTGCTACACACCAGTCATCAAAAGCTTGCTCCAGAGTAATGGAAACTGATTGAGTCTGTATATTTTCGGGCATATATCCATATTTTTCCCATACTTCAAAAGGTGAGTTGGGATGAGAAATTACCGAACTGTTGTATACGGCTTCATAAGCTTTTTCTATATCAATTCCGGGTATTCCTTTCAGGATAGCATCTACAATGACGGGAATGGAGTGGTTGCCTATCATGCAGTAGTTGTCTTGTCCCCATAATTGCCAGACAGGCAGATAGCCATAATACTCATATTGACGTATCATGCTTTTTACGAAATCTGTGACACGATCCGCGTTGAGTAATGTATAAAGTGGATGAGCACCTCTGAATGTATCCCAAAGAGAGAATGTCGTGTAGTGTATTTCGTTTGCAGACAGCTGCCGGGTGGTGTAATCGGCTGCCATATATTCTCCGTTTACATCACTTATTGTATTGGGTTGTATCAGGGTGTGGTATAAAGCTGTATAGAATATTGTTTTTTGCAAATCGGTACCTTGGATATTGATTTTTTCCAGTTCTTTTTCCCATAATCGGTCGGCATTAGTGGTGTATTGGTTAAAGTCCCAGTGTGAGGCTTCCTGCTTTAGATTTAATTGGGCATTATCCGTAGATACCGGAGATAAAGCTACTTTGCAAATCAACGGTTTTTCATTAAGCTTTCCAAAACGCAACATGGCATGCAGATTACTGCCATTGATGACGGGTGTGTTTTCGTATTGGCGGTCACCGTCTCTCAACGATGAGGAGAGAATAGGACTGGAAAATTCTATGTAGAAATATACTTTTCGTAGTTTGGCCCAACCTGTAATGATGCGGTATCCTTCGATAGCATGATCATTAACGATACGGATCTGAGAATTTATGATGCGGCGATTCCAGCTTCCTTTATTGGCTGAATGGTCTAAGTCGATGATGAGTTGTGCTTCTTTTCCGTTAGGGTAGCTATACCGGTGGATTCCTGTTCGTGTGGTTGCCGTCAATTCAGCATTGATTCCTTCGTCTGCCAACATCACCTGGTAGTATCCGGGTTGAGCCTTTTCTGCTGTGTGGGAGAAATTCGAAGAAGTACGCCCTTCGCTTGTCGGTAAAAGTAAAAGGTCTATCAAGTCTGACGCTCCTGTTCCGCTGAGGCGGGTGTGACTGAATCCATAGATGGTCTGGTCATTGTAATCATATCCCGATGCTTGTGCCCAGTCGGGAGCTTCGCGAGTATCGGGGCTTAACTGTATCATTCCGAAAGGAACGGTGGCACCCGGGTAGTTGTTACCGGACAAGCTGCCGTGCACGGCTCCTGTTCCGATAAAAGGGTTTACGTATTGTGTGTGTTCGCCGGCTTTTATAGTACCGGTAATCAGCATAAATGTAAAGATGCTGCTTAATAGTATTCGATTCATTGTGTTATGGTATAAAGAGGAGATGGAATCTCTTTCCATCTCCTCGTGATTCCGTTTTTACTGTGCTATGATTTCAATAATGCGGCTGTTTAATTTATAACCAGTGAAGAGGTCAAGGCCTACATTCATCAGATATTCACCCGAGAAAGTCTGTCCGTTTCCGTTTACAGAAGAAGAAGCTCCCGGCATCAGATTAATTTCTTTCACCTGATACATTTTGTTGGCTTCCAATCCTTGTAAACGTACAGGCAGGATATGTTCGCCGTAGCGTGGGTAAACATCAAATGCGAATACGATGGCTTGATTCTTATCTTTGTTCACATACATACTTGAAGTATGGTTACTTCCGTAAGGCGAAACAAGACGATAGAGATCACCTTCCAGTATAACCGGTTTCAAGCGGTTGTATTCTGTTACAGCCTGACGACAATACACTTGTTCGTTTGGGTTAAGATCACTCATCTTGATATCAAATCCCAGTTTGCACATCATTGCTACATCCGTACGAAACTTGATGCTGGCATCTTTGTTCCAGGTAGTAACGTGGGCACACAAAGTCTTACTGGGGAATACTTGTGAGAATCCCCATTGGATAAACAGACGTTCGATAGGATCTGTGTTATCGCTGGGCCAGAATTCAGTGAAGTACTTCAATGCTTCATAATCAGAACGTCCGCTACCACCGGCGCACAACATCATAGGCAGATTCGGGTATTTGGCTTTTATGCGGTCGAGCACTTTGTATAAGCCTTTTACATAGTCAATATATAGATGTGTTTGTTTTCCTTTCAGGTAGGGTGAATAGATGTTAGTGATAGGGCTGTTACAATCCCATTTGAAGAAAGCAAGATCCGGGTATTTAGTCATTAACTGATCTACAACACCGAATACATAATCCTGTACAGCCGGATTGCTAAGGTCTAACACCATTTGGTTACGGAAATAATATTCTTCACGGTTAGGCAGATGAATTACCCAATCTTTATGCTTTTCGTAGAGTTCGCTTTTGGGGTTTACCATTTCGGGCTCAATCCAAATGCCGAATTTAATACCGTGTTTCTTTGCTTCAGCAGTCAGGCGTCCTATGCCATTCGGTAACTTATCAGCTGTTTCTATCCAGTCGCCCAGCCCTTGATGGTCACTGCTGCGAGGATATTTGTTAGCAAACCAACCATCGTCCAACAAGAACATATCTACACCCAATTTCTTGGCTTCGTCCATCAAACCGATCAGTTTTTGTTCGTCGAAATCAAAATAAGTAGCTTCCCAGTTGTTAAGTAAGGTCATACGTGTCTGATCACCGTCTTTTACCTGATAGTGGCGTGCCCAATCATGGAAATTACGGCTGGCTTGTCCTTTTCCATTCAGGCTATACGTGAAGTAAAACTCCGGTGTGCGGAATATCTCTCCGGAAGGAAGGCTATATTCTGATGCGTAGGGATTGATACCACTGATGATGCGCAACTGGCTCTTGTTGTCTACTTCAAAGGTGAAGTTGAAATTGCCTGTCCAGCCTAATGTACCGACCAATACTTCGCCTGCATTTTCTTCGGAAGGCTGATCTATAGCCAACTGGAAGAAAGGGGAAACGAACATATTGGCGCGTGCTCCCAATTTGGTATCAATGACTTTTTTTCCGAAAGCCAGTTCACGTTCCATGACATTAGCTTCGTGTGACCAATCTCCGGCAAACTCTGTGAGGAAGTATTTGTCATGATTGAGATGTAACAGTGAAGAAGCATACTTATGAAGCATTACCGGCTTCTTTTCACGGTGACTGATTTCGGTAAATGTTTTGATAATGTCTTCATTAGCATAAGTCACATAGTGCAACTTCACAGTTACCGGATATTGGTCGTCAGCTAATGTAATGACAGTTTCGTTTACACCATCTGAGAGGTTCCGGCTGTCGTGTGATACATATTTTAATAAGGTAGAAGAATTGCCGTCATTGTGCACAATGTGCAGTGCTGGTTCAAAGTAGTCTTCCATACCGTGGGTGAGATAGGCTTCGGTCCCTTGCGGCAGATGGTTAATGTCTGCTTCGTGGTTGAGGCGTTTGCCCAAATATGACTGGTAAAGACGGCCATTGTCACCTACACGGTAGATGAGGCTGGTGTTTCCGGTCTCAATTTTTATTACCGGTTTTTCGATGGCGTGGGCTATGCCTGCAAGACATAATAAACCTGCCAATAGGGTCGTTTTTAAATTCATGGTACTAAATAGTCTTTAAATTTATGAATGAATTACGAATTAGTCTCGTCTGCAAAGTAACCCGGATTTATCCTGTTAAGGAATAGATAAAATTACTTAGAATATGGATAATCTTACTTTTGTGCCTCTTCGCATGTTCCTTTGTCTGTTCGGAAGGGCGGAACCGGGAGGTTGGAGTTGGTACTGTAAAGATTACCATCCGGACAATCAGCCCAGTTATAGCGGGCAGCTATAGGGATTGCCACATCCGGAGATTCAAGTACGATGTTTGTTTTTCCTGTTAAGGTTGCCGTTGCCGGATGGAACACTCCATCCGGTCCGGCCAGGATAAATCCTTTTATTATTTTTTCTTGTGCTTGTATTTCAGTGTTGAATGTCAATGTTAATTTCTTTCCGGAGATGTTATAAGACTGGCAGGGTGGCATTATGTATTCTCCCTGATGGTAAGTATTTGCCAGTGCTAAAGTAGCAAAGCGTTTAGCCACTTCTTGTTTGTTTTTAGGGTGAATGTCGTAGGATACTCCCAGATCTATGGCTACTACCATTCCCGTATTATCCACATGCAGGGCTTCTGCCTGTGCCTCCCGGAGGGCGGCCCATTGAGAGTCTGGCTGAACCTCTTGGGGCTTCAGAAAGTTTGCCAGTTGAACAAAGTAGAATGGAAAGTCCGTATTCCATTGCTTTCTCCAATCGGCAATCAGCGACTGGAATAGGGGAACATATTGTTTATCTCTTCCTACATTAGCTTCTCCCTGATACCAGATAACTCCTTTGATTGGGAATATAGTAAACGGATGTACCATAGCATTGTACAAGACCGAAGGATAACTTGAGCTTTCTAATGACATCGGTGCCGGAGGGAGATCTCCCAGAGCTATACCTATCCGGTAATTCCATATTCCTTCCAGCTTGATTTTCTGCCCGTTGGCTTCTGCAAACATATCTTTTCCTTCTCCGTGTATACCACCTTCTCCGCCAGAGTCGGACACTCGTATAGTGATGACTCCTTTTCCTGCTTTAACCAGTTCTGCCGGGACGGTATAGTGGCGAGGAGTTGAGTATCCATATCCTTTGGCTATTTCTTTTCCATTATAATAAGTGACGTCTTCGTCGTCTATCATGCCGAGATTTAATGTTATTTCCTTGCCTTCCCAGCTTGAAGGAATCTCTATTTCCCGTTGGAACCATACTATGCCGTCTACTCCGTTTAGTCCTTTCTGTTCCCAATACCCCGGAAGTTCCATAGTCTTCCATGCCGGATCGGTCTGAAGAGAGGAGATCCACATTGGAATTCCTTTATTGAGGCCGGCATCCTTGGTTACTAATAGCTCCTGCCACTCTTTTATCTCTTGCTGATAAGCTGCGATGGCCTCTGACTTTTCTATTTTACTTGCTTGTATCTCGAAACCTGGCACTTGTTTTAAAGAACCGATACTTGTCCATGCTTCGGCGGGAGTTCCCCCCCAGGTACAATCAATCACACCAATGGGCACATTCAGTTCTTTCCATAGTTCGCGTGCATAGAAATATGCTATGGCCGAGAATTCCGGAACGGTAGAAGAATTGCATTCCTGCCAACCTCCCATGTTCATCTCTACATTTTCTGCAGGAGTCACTGAAGTCGTTTTTTTAACTTGCAGTAAACGGATAGAAGGGTATTTTGCTTCTGCTACTTCCTGTTCATAGTTCATCACCTTTCCCCATCCGGCTACAGGCATTTCCATGTTAGATTGTCCTGAACAGAACCACACTTCTCCCGCCAGTACATTTTTTAATGTCAGGGTTTCTCCGTCAGAGATTGTTATGGTATAAGGCCCTCCGGCAGCAGGGGTGGGTATTTCTATTCTGAAAGAACCGTCAGCAGTTGCTTTTGTTGTGAACTTATTGTCATTCCAGCTGGCTTTTACTGTAACATTTTTGCCCGCTTTGGCTTTACCTGGAAGCGTTAATGTGCTGTTTTGCTGTATCACCATATTGTTGGTGAAGAATGCTGGTAATGTTACTTTGGCTTGTACAAAACCAGTCATGCTCAAGGCCAATAAAATCAGTTTATATTTGTTCATCTCTACTTTGAGTTTTAATCGTTTGCTCAAAAGTAGGTAAAGGCAGACTATTAATAGTAGACAAACAAACCAAAAAATGAAACATTTACGGCATAGAGTGCTTTTTGAGTGGTTTCGTATACATTTCTACTGTTTTTGGCTTCATTTGTGATAGTTTTAGAGGCCTTTGGGGATTATCCGGATGTTTGTTCTATCTCTTTTTACCGAAATATTTAAGGAAAAAACAGATGTTTCTGTTTCTACAATGTTTTCAATAATTCAATTTCTTCCTCTTTTCCATAGCGTTTCAAAAGAGAAATAAACTTCTCGTCATTCTTGAATTTTGAATAAACACGAGATACAGTCGATATTGCATTCTTTATATCA
>OGPN01002106.1_pt1 | contig 11988 bp, 10 predicted proteins | sample 1552941 | NCBI WGS metagenome assembly OGPN01 (sample SAMEA2580220, study PRJEB22360) | human gut metagenome | biome: human gut; feature: human-associated habitat; material: faeces | place: Denmark | collected 2008/2010
AACTATTTTCGACATGTCAGACTCCGTGAAAATACCGACTGTGAGTTGAAACAAAGGATAAACAGGGAAAAACGCCAAAATAACGGAAAAAAACCACAGAATTCGCGAAAAAAATGCTTGTCATGAAAAAAACTCTGTGATACAATCTTACTGTTGCACAATAAGCACCCATGCGGTACCAAGGATGGTGCCTGTTTTTTGAAAAACAGGTTCCAAGGTGAAAAAACATGGGGAAGAATAAAACCATAAGGAGATAAAACAATGAGCGTAATTTCAATGAAACAGTTACTGGAAGCCGGTGTTCATTTCGGACATCAGACAAGAAGATGGAATCCTAAAATGGCTCCGTACATCTACACAGAGCGTAATGGTATCTACATCATCGACCTGCAGAAATCTGTAGGAATGGTAGATGACGCATACAAAGCTGTTGCAGACATCGCAGCAGACGGCGGCACAATCCTTTTCGTAGGAACCAAAAAACAGGCTCAGGACGCTATCGCTGTTGAGGCAGAGCGCTGCGGAATGTACTATGTAAACGAGAGATGGCTCGGCGGTATGCTGACCAACTTCAAAACCATCCAGAGCCGTATTGCAAGACTGAAAGCAATCGAGACCATGGAGCAGGATGGCACCTTCGAAGTTCTTCCGAAAAAAGAAGTCATTGAGTTAAAGAAAGAGCTTGCAAAACTGCAGAAAAACCTTGGCGGTATCAAAGAAATGAAGAGACTGCCGGACGCTATCTTCGTAGTAGATCCGAAAAAAGAGAGAATCTGCGTACAGGAAGCTCATACACTGGGAATTCCGCTGATCGGTATCTGCGATACCAACTGCGATCCGGAAGAGCTTGACTATGTAATTCCGGGTAATGACGACGCTATCCGTGCCGTAAAACTGATCGTTTCCAAAATGGCAGACGCAGTTATCGAGGCAAAACAGGGCGAGGCTGAGGAAGCTGCATATGAAGAAGCAGCAGAGGCAGACGCTGAATAATTTACGCGAAGTAATGAACTGGGGGGAACTTGAAATTCAGGTTCCCTTCGGTGAATCTCACAATAGCAGACCGGCATGAAGATGCAGTCTGCTGAATCACGTATACGGAGGAATAAAACAATGGCTATTACAGCAGCAATGGTAAAAGAGTTAAGAGAAGTAAGCGGCGCTGGTATGATGGACTGCAAGAAAGCTCTTACAGCTACCGAAGGTGATATGGACAAAGCAATGGAGTTCCTGAGAGAAAAAGGACTTGCTACTGCTCAGAAAAAAGCTGGCAGAATCGCAGCTGAGGGTATCGTTATGCTGAACGTATCCGAGGATGGAAAGAAAGCTGTCGCTGTAGAAGTAAACGCTGAGACAGACTTCGTTGCAAAGAACGAGAAATTCCGTGGCTATGTAGCACAGGTTGCAGAGCAGGCTATGGATACAACTGCAGCAGATGTAGAAGGATTCCTGGCTGAGCCTTGGAAATTCGACACCAACGAGACCGTTGGCGAAGAGCTGGCTCATCAGATCGCTACCATCGGCGAGAACATGAACATCCGTCGTTTCCAGCAGGTAAAAGAGGAGAACGGTTTCGTTGCTTCTTATACTCATATGGGCGGTAAAATCGGTGTTCTGGTTGACGTTGAGACAGACGTTGTAAACGACGACCTCAAAGAGATGGCTAAAAACGTTGCAATGCAGATCGCAGCTCTTCGTCCGCAGTACACAAGCCGCGACGAAGTAAGCGCAGACTACATCGCACATGAGAAAGAAATCCTCATGGCTCAGATCCAGAACGACCCGAAAGAGTCCCAGAAACCGGAAAAAGTTATCCAGGGAATGATCCAGGGCCGTATCAACAAAGAGCTCAAAGAGATCTGCCTGCTTGACCAGGTATACGTAAAAGCAGAAGACGGAAAACAGTCCGTAGCTCAGTACGTAGCACAGGTTGCAAAAGCAAACAACGCAACTGTAGCAGTAAAAGGCTTCGTTCGTTTCGAGACCGGTGAAGGAATCGAGAAGAAAGAAGAGAACTTCGCTGAGGAAGTTGCTAAACAGATGAATGCATAATTCAACTGTAAGTTTACAAAAATAATATAAGAATATAGAGCCCTCATAAATAGTGCAGATAATACACGATTTATGAGGGTTTTTAGATTGTCTGAAATTATAATACTGCAATTTTTGCAATACACACAACAATCCTGCCAATTGGGTTTTGAAGGAAGTTACCTTATAATCATGACGAAAGAAACAGCTATATCGTTTGAAACCAGAGGATTCTGGAAAATTTTATGGAATGAGGTAATGGACATGGAATGCAGAAAATATGATCTGCTTACGCTGGGTGAGGTGCTTTTGCGGCTTTCGCCTCCGGCAAATGAAAGAATGATATTGGGCGTCTGGCAAGAAATGAAATTCACGGACAGTTTCCGGAAGAAATGTTTACTTCTGCCAGATGCTTTCACACCTGCGGAATTACATTGGCACTGGATGAAAAAGTGAGAGAAACAGCAGTTACTCTCATGAGAAAATTTAAAGAGCATGGAACGCTGATTTCTTTTGACGTAAAATTCAGAGGAAATTTATGGTCGGTATGAAAACATTGAAGTGGTGGACAGGATTGAAAGCGGAGATGCCTATATTGCAGATGCTTTGTATGGAATTTTGAAATATCCAGAAGATCTGTCACAGGCAGTATCTATCGGAAACGCAGTAAGCGCCCTGAAGAATACCGTCCCCGGAGATTTTCCGGCAATGGATCTCTCCGAGATTCGTGAACTGATTCAGGAACATAAAGCGAATGGTCCGGTAATGGAGATGAAACGTTAAAAATTTAGATAAATAAGAATTGTAAAAGGATAACAGCCATTGCAGAGAATAGAGATATTGTCTGCAATGGCTGTTTTTATAGAAACCGAATGAAAAATAAGTTGATTTGGAAAGTGGATTTTTATATAATGAGGAAATGGTGTCGGACCAATATTTTATGGAACGTTAAAAATAAGAAAAGAGGAACAAATTTGAAAAAACAAGACAAAAGAAACTGGCCGAAAGCAGCGATTCAGATTCTTTCTTTCCTGCTGCTCACGGGCCTGTTTGAGGCGCAGTTTTCTGCGGTTGGGACGATTGTTTCCGCAGTTTATCAGGGGACAGTTTCGTGGGAACGGATCAGGTATTCGGTATGGATGCTGCTGGCGACGGTTCCGGCGGTGATTATTGTGGGAAGGTTTTTCTGCGGATATTTCTGCAGCTTCGGGGCTGTGCAGGATTTTCTGTGGTTTGCAGGGAATAAGCTGAAATCGCAGTTTCGAAAAGCAGGTGCGAAAAACCTGCATTCAAATTCAAAGAAGAGTGGAAGAAATGTTCCAACAGGCTGGATCAAATATGGTGTACTACTGTTCTGGGCAGTCTTTGTATGGAGCGGTATGGTAAAATGGAACATCGCAGGGCCGTGGCAGGTGTTTGGGCAGTACAGTTCCATCGGACACTGGCCGGGCGTGAAGCCTCTGTTTTCAATTGGCGGGGCGCTGCTTCTGGTGATTTTCGTTGGATCTGTTTTGATCCAGCGCTTTTTCTGCCGGTATCTCTGTCCCATGGGAGCCATCTACAGCCTGATTTCCAGATGTGCTCTGTTAAAAATTGTAAAACCGTGGAGCAAATGCGGAAACTGCCGTCTCTGTACTGCAAAATGTACCATGGGAATTGATCTGGCAGAGAAAAAGCAGACGGCAGGCGGCGCGTGTATTGGATGCGGAGTATGTGTAAACGGATGTCCGAAGAATAATGCACACTGGAAGTACCGATACAGCGTGTGGATCGGTGTCGGGGTGACCTGCCTTACGATTGCAGCATCGCAGTTTCTGATTCGGAGCGAGAGCAGTTCCATTGGTAAGACAGCAGGTGATGCGGCTGTTGATACGGCAGAACAGAACCCGAGCAGCAGATTCCGGGACGGCACCTATTCTGGAAGCGGAGAAGGCTATCGCGGAACTGTGACCGTTTCCGTGAAAGTAGAACAGGGAGCCATAACCGGACTGACGATAGAAAACGCCGAGGATGATCAGACATATCTGGACAGAGCCAAGTCAGGAATCTTTTCAGAAATTCTGGAAAAACAGAGTGCAGAGGAGATCGATACCGTTTCCGGTGCCACCTACAGCAGCAAAGGGTTGATTGAGGCCGCTCAAAATGCGTTAAAAGAAGCCGACCAGGAAAAAACGGATGAACCAGACGAAAATACGGCGTCCATATCAGCTGCGGGAGACGAGAATTCCAAGAATGAAACACAGGAAAATACAGCATCTGAATCGACGGATACAACGGAAGAAAAACAGGCATTCCTGGACGCCGGCCGTTTCCATGACCTGAAAGACGGCATCTACACGGGTACCGCCGATGCCTTCCGCGGGGATGTCGAAGTGCAGGTAACGGTAGAAAACCAGAAAGTGACCGACATCTCCATCCTTTCCTACTGCGACACCGAGGAATACTTTTTCCGTGCAGCGCCGTACGTGATTGAACAGATGAAAGAAGAACAAAGTCTCAACATCGACGCCTTGAGCGGCGCCACCTACAGCAGCAACGGCATCATCCACGCCACTGCCAATGCCCTCGAAATTCCGGAGGACGAATATGCACCGCGCCCCGGCCGTGATCTGAAAAATAAACAGAAAGACCATGGTCACATTGTACAGCATACCATCGAGAACCGGGAGCAGTATGAAGAAAAAGTAAAAGAATACGAAGACGTACAGAATTAAAAAAATCTCAGAATAAGCACTGTAAATACATCCATCTGTATTTGCAGTGCTTTTCTGCTGTAACAGAACCCCGTCTGACTGCATCAGAAATATAAAAAATTTTACAATCATTTGATATAGACCTTATCGGAACAGGATAGCAGTTAAAATACAAATGTGCTACGATCGTGATTGTAGTAAAAAAGACAGAAAAAAAGGAGTGCTCGAGTGTATGATAAAAACCTATGTAATAGATACAAATGTATTGATTCAGGCACCGTATGCCTTGGAATGCTTCGATGATAACCGTCTGGTACTGCCGCTGGTAGTGCTGGAAGAACTGGATGGACTGAAAAAGGCAGAAGGAGAGCGGGGTGCGAATGCAAGAAAAGCAATTCGGAACCTGGAAAGATACAGACAGTGCGGCGATTTATTACAGGGGGTAGAACTGCCAGGGGGAGGCAGTCTGCGGATTGAAAAAAATTTTGTGCAGGTAGAACTGCCGCAGGATCTTCCGGAAGATAAGGCAGATAACAGAATTCTGAAAGTATGCAAAGGACTTGCCGATGCAGATAAAAATGATCAGATTATACTGGTCAGCAAAGATATTGTATTAAGACTGAAGGCGCAGATTCTGGGAATTCCGGCGGAAGATTTTGAAAAAGAGCGGATCTCTGATAACGATGCACAATATACCGGGCGGATAGAAGTTTACATTCCGGAAGATAAGGTGAAGGAATTTAAGAAAAAAGGAATTTGTTTGGCGGATGCTTACCAGAGCGACCCGGAAGGAAAACAGATCAGCCCGGAATTTCATGAAAATGAATTTGTTATCCTGAAACCGGATCAGTCTGTAAAGAAAACTCTGCTGGGGCGGGTGTCTGGCGGAAAAATTGTTCCGCTGGTTTATAAAAAGAGCAAACCATACGGCGTATCGCCGAGAAATGTCGGGCAGTATTTTATGCAGGAAGCACTTATGACAAGTGCAGAAGAAGCACCGCTTGTTATTCTGAAAGGAATGGCAGGAACCGCAAAAACATTTTATTCGCTCGCGGTCGGAATGGAAAAAGTCTATAATAATCCAACAGGAGAGTACCGCCGTGTGATTGTCTGCAGACCGAATGCGCAGTTTGATGATGATATTGGTTTTCTGCCGGGCGATGAAAAAGAAAAAATTGCACCGCTGATGCGGCCGGTGATTGATAATCTGGAGCAGATTCTGGATTCGGATGAGAAGAGAAGATATGAGGATGAAGAGGAACTGGGGGATAAAATCACGGAGATTTTCGAACGGGGAATCATTCAGACAGAAGCGATGAATTTTATCCGCGGACGATCGATAGCAAGGACATATCTGATAATCGATGAAGCACAGAACATGACACCCAATCAGGTGAAGGGAATCATCACAAGAGCGGGACAGGGAACGAAAATTATTCTGCTTGGCGATCCGCAGCAGATTGATAAACCGTTTCTCGATGAGCGAACGAATGGCCTGAGCTATGCGGCAAAACATATGATAGACAGCTCTCTCTGCTGGCAGATTACCTTGTCTGCAGAAGAGTGTGAACGGTCTGCGCTTGCAATGGATGCAATCAAAAGACTGTAGTCTGAAAAAGAGGAGAACAAACGATTGACATACAAGGAAATTATAAAAAACAAAGAAATTAACGCATATCTGAAAAAAGGAAACGAAAACCTGGGACAGCTGGGATATACGGATCATTCGCAGAAACACTGTATGCAGGTTGCCCATCAGGCAGGAAAAATTCTGAAAAAGCTGGGTTATTCGGAACATGAGATTGAACTCGCTCAAATTGCAGGTTATATGCATGATATTGGAAATGTGATTAACAGATCACATCATGCAGAGTACGGTGCACTTCTTGCAAATGAACTTTTAAAAGAAACGGATATGACGTTGGAAGAAAGAGTAACCATCGTTTCTGCAATTGGAAACCACGATGAATCAACGGGAAGTCCGGAGGATGTGATCTCAGCTGCCTTGATCATCGCAGATAAAACAGATGTCAGAAGAAGCCGTGTAAGACAAAAGGAACAATCTGCTTTCGATATTCATGACAGAGTAAATTATGCGGTTACAGATTCCAAGCTGAAAGTGGATGAGAAAAAATCAGAGATCGCATTGAATCTCCAGATTGATGAAAAAATCTGTTCGATGTATGACTATTTTGAGATCTTTCTCGGAAGAATGATGCTGTGCAGAAAATCGGCAGAAATACTGGGAACTACGTTTAAACTGACGGTCAATGGACGAAAAGTTTTGTAAAAAGAACAAAAATGGCTTTACATGGATTTTACAGAAACAAAACAATAGCAGGATAGATGAAAAAATTTTCTTATTATATGATAACCATCAGGGCTTTTACAGCAAGTGAAAAGAAAAGCGGAATCTTTGAAAGAACGCGCAGAAGAAGGAGAATTAAAATACATGAAAAAGCAGCAGTTAAAACCAGAACCCTATATGATGAACCGTGAATTATCCTGGCTGAAATTCAATGAAAGAGTCTTAAACGAAGCCAGAAACCCGGCCGTCCCGCTTGCCGAGCGTCTGACGTTTGCTTCGATCTACCAGTCAAACCTGGATGAGTTCTACCGTGTCCGGGTCGGCACATTGATGGATCAGATGGAATCCAAAGAAGTGGTCCGGGAAAATAAAACGAATATGACGAGTGAACAGCAGGTAAAAGCGATTCTGCAGGAGACAAGAGACCTGGATCAGAAAAAAGCGGCGATCTATGAGCAGCTGATGGGAGAATTGGAGCCGAAGGGAATCCGCCTCATCAACTTCAATAAGCTGTCCGCTGAAGAGGGAAAACTGCTGGAAACGTATTTTGATAATGAGATCGCGCCGTATCTGTCTGCCAACATTGTGAGCAAACAGCAGCCGTTCCCGTTCCTGAAAAACAAAGATATCTATGCGGTCGCACTCCTTGAGACGAAGGGCGGAAAGACCCGTACTGCGATCATCCCATGCAGCAACAACGTATTCCGCCGTCTGATCGACATCCCGACCAGAAAGGGAACCTTTATGCTCTCCGAGGAGCTGATTCTGCACTTCCTTCCGAAGATGTTCAAAAATTATATTGTAAAAGAAAAATCCCTGATCCGTGTAACGCGGAATGCCGATATCGATACCGAGACGATTTACGATGAGGATCTGGATTATCGTGATGCAATGGAAAACCTGATCAAACAGAGAAAACGTATGAGCCCGGTCCGCATGGAGATGTCCCGTGAGCTGAACAAGAAGCTGACTTCATCGCTCTGTAAGGAAATCAAGGTGGACAAAGACCATGTATTCCTGTCCAGAGTGCCGCTGGATCTGTCATTTGTCTTTGCACTGCAGGGATATCTGCGCAGTCTGGAGCAGAACGGAACGGCCGACACGAAATCGCTGTTCTATCAGCGCCGCGCCCCGCGTATGACACCGCAGCTGGATTCGAAAGCGCCGCTGATTCCGCAGGTTATGAAAAAAGATGTTTTGCTTTCCTATCCATTTGAGAGCATCAAACCGTTTATCAGCCTGCTCGACGAGGCGGCAAAAGATGAGAGCGTTGTTTCGATTAAGATGACACTGTACCGTCTGGCTGACAAGAGCCAGATTGTTGATGCACTGGTCGAAGCAGCAGAGAATGGAAAAGAGGTTGTTGTCCTTGTTGAGCTGCGCGCCCGCTTCGATGAGGAGAGCAATATCGAGTATTCCCGTATCCTGGAGGAGGCCGGCTGCCGCGTGATTTACGGCCTGAACGGCTTTAAAGTCCACTCCAAGCTGTGCCTGATTTCCAGAAAAACAGAGGACGGCGTATCGTATGTGACCCAGATCGGAACCGGAAACTATAACGAAAAAACATCCGCACTCTACACAGACCTGTCTCTGATCACCGGAAACCAGGCGATCGGAAAAGAGGCGGCAGAGGTGTTTGCAGCGCTCTTAAAGGGCGAGACCGTGGAAAAGACAGACCTTCTTCTGGTTGCACCGAAATGTCTGCAGAACCGGGTGCTTGAGATGATAGACGAAGAAATTGCACATGCAAAACAGGGCGAAGAGAGCTATATCGGCATCAAGATCAACTCCCTGACAGATAAAGCAATCATCACCAAGCTGGTGGAGGCTTCCCAGGCGGGCGTGAAGATCGAAATGATTGTCCGTGGTATCTGCTGTCTGATTCCGGGAATCGAGGGATACACGGAAAACATCAAGGTTGTCAGCATTGTCGGCCGCTTCCTTGAGCATTCCAGAATTTACCGGTTTGGAACGAAAGAGCGCGAGAAGGTCTATCTTGCATCCGCCGATTTCATGACAAGAAATACCATCCGCCGCGTCGAGGTTGCCGCTCCGGTTCTGGATGAGACCTTAAAAGAGCGTCTGGACTGGATGTTTGAGACGATGATGAAGGACAACGAAAAGGGAAAATGTCTGAATGCCAGCGGAAAATATGTGGGCCGGGAATCGAACGGTACGAAACTCAATTCGCAGGAGCTGTTTTACGCGATGGCGTACAGCAATGCAGAGAAAGCGCAGACAAAAGCATAAAAACAGACAGGGATTTTATTTTGCAAAATGGTAAAACCGGAGAACAGCCAGGCAGAAAAGCGGGCGCTCTCCGGTTTTTCATCGGCGCTTGGATGGGAAAAAATCCCGCAGTTGTAAAAAATACTTTGAATATCAAGAAATCTATGCTACACTGATACTATACGGCACTGGATGGAATTTTGCTTCTTTTTTACAAAAAGAGGCTATCGGATTTGATCTGTGTCTGCTAGAATTGCCATATTGTCAAAAAAGAGAAAGCGGGGATGTAGTATGGGTGGATTGTTTCGTGCACTCAACAGGACGAAAGTGTTCCGGAATCTGACGGAACAGGAGTTTGCATGGGTATTGTATGATGTGGGAAATTCGGCGTTTATTATGATCGCCTGTTCCCTGATTCCGATCTGGTTCAAGAGTCTGGCGATCGGTACGGAGCCGGGGAAGATCAGTTCGGATCAGGCGACGGCGTATTATTCGATTGCGATCGCGATCGTGACAGTCGTCGTAGCGCTGATCGGTCCGGTCTGCGGCGTGCTGGCGGATCATAAGGACAAGAAAAAGATCTTCTTCACCACGACGGCCGGCCTTGGCATCGCGGGCTGTGTGCTGAATGGTTTTGCGACGAGCTGGGTGCTGTTTCTTGTCATCTATATTCTGACGAGAATCTGCTACAACGCATCGCTGACCATTTATGATTCGATGCTGAACGACGTAACGACCGAGGAGCGCATGGACGAGGTTTCCTCCTATGGCTATGCGTGGGGTTACTTAGGATCCTGCATTCCGTTTCTGGTTGCACTGATCGCCTACGTGCTGGGACCGGACATGGTTGGTGTGCTGCCGGATTCTGTTTCAAAAATCATCGGTTTTGGCGTGACGGCACTCTGGTGGCTGATTGTAACGCTGCCGCTGCTGAAAGGATACAAGCAGAAAAATTACGTCGAGACGAAAGCGGTAACTGTCGGCCAGACGTTTGGAAAAATTTTCGGAACGCTGAAGAAAATGGCCGTTTCCGACCGGAAAGTTTTTTTCTTCCTGATCGGATTTTTCCTCTATATTGACGGCGTCGGAACCATCATCGACAACTGCATCAACATCGGAACCGACCTCAACCTGAACACCGTCGGCCAGGTCATTTTCCTTCTGGCTACACAGGTTGTGGCTTTCGGCGGATCGCTGTTTTTCGCGAAGCTGTCTCGGAAGAAAGATACCGTATCACTGATCCTGATCTGCATCGCCGGTTATTTCTGCATCTGTCTCTATGCACTGACGCTGCGGACGCTCGTGCATTTTGCGATTCTGGCGTTCGGCGTTGGATGCTTCCAGGGATCGATTCAGTCGCTGTCACGGTCGTATTATTCGAAGATCATTCCGGCTGAGAACTCCGGGGAATATTTCGGCATCTACGATATTTTTGCCAAAGGTGCATCGTTCCTCGGTTCTGCGGTTATTGCAGCTGTAAAACTGGCAGGCGGAACGATCAACGTGGCGGTTGCATGTCTGGCGATTTTCTTTGCACTGGGATTTGTTTTCCTGAAAATTGCAGACAGCCGATGGCTGGGGAGAGATAAAACAGAACATAGCATAAAAATCTCAAAGCAGGAGAGAAACCCGCTTTGAGATTTTTTGCGTTTCACTCCGGGGTTCCGCAATGAGAGGTTTTGTGGTACAATAAGCAGTGAGTTGGGCCGCAGGGGATGAGGGGGCCTGAAAAAATATAAATCATACAGACAGGATGAAACAAAATGAAAAAAACCAAAAAACTGGCGGTCGGTATTCTGGCGCATGTCGATGCGGGAAAAACGACGCTGGCAGAGGGAATTTTATATAAAACGGGCCAGATCCGGAAAGCCGGAAGAGTCGATCACAAGGACGCCTTTCTGGACACGGAGGAGCTGGAAAAAGCAAGGGGCATTACCATCTTTTCCAAACAGGCCGTGCTGAAGCTGAATGAGACGGAGGTTACACTCCTTGACACACCGGGCCATGTGGATTTCTCAGCGGAGATGGAGCGCACCTTACAGGTCATGGATTATGCGGTTCTTCTGATCAGCGGTGCGGACGGCGTGCAGGGCCATGTGGAAACCTTGTGGCGGCTGCTCGCGCGGTATGAGATCCCGGTCTTTCTCTTTATCAACAAGATGGATCAGCCGGGCACGGATGCGGAAAAACTGCTGGAAGAACTGCAGAGCCGCCTTTCGGAGCACTGCCTGAATTTTTCACAGGACCTGCAGAACGCAGAACTGCTGGAAGAGCTCGCCATGTGTGATGAGGACGTGCTGGAGCAGTATCTGGAAACGGGAAGCGTGGAAGAAGACCAGATCCGCACGATGATCGCAGAGCGGAAGGTCTTTCCGTGCTGCTTTGGCTCTGCACTCAAGATGGAGGGTGTGACGGAATTTCTGAAAATTCTGGACCGGTTTACAAAAACGCCGGAGTACGGCGGGGATTTTGGCGCGCGCGTCTTTAAGATTTCAAGGGACACTGCAGGAAACCGTCTGACGCATCTGAAAATCACGGGCGGCGTGCTGAAGGTGAAGCAGATGCTCGGCGAAGAAAAGGCAGACCAGATCCGCATTTATTCCGGTGCGGGCTATACGATGGTACAGGAAGCACCGGCGGGGACGATCTGTGCCGTAACGGGACTGAACAGCACCTTCTCCGGTCAGGGCATCGGCAATGAAACCGAGGCGGAAAAACCGGTGCTGG